>ULQP01071398.1_pt1 | contig 48282 bp, 52 predicted proteins | sample 1954571 | NCBI WGS metagenome assembly ULQP01 (sample SAMEA4835657, study PRJEB28245) | human gut metagenome | biome: gut microbiome; material: fecal sample | place: Denmark | collected 2008 | reverse complement strand
GGGAGCCGATACCGTAGGGGGACGGCAGCGAGGTGATATGAAGAAGTATTCCGCTTTCTCTCGGATATTTTGTATTGCTACCCCTTAACAGCACCCGCCGCAACCCCTTTGATGATATATTTTTGCATGGTAAGATAGAAAGTAATTACCGGTATTACCGATAGTACAAGCATTGCCATTAAAGCACCCATATCAACCGAGCCATAGCCGCCCTTTAAATACTGCACGGCTATGGGTATGGTCTTATAATCTCTGCCTATAACAAGGTAGGGCAGGAGATAGTCGTTCCATATCCACATAGTGTTGAGTATTGCAACGGTTATAGCCGTGGGCTTTAAAATGGGAAATACTACCCGCCAGAACGTGCCGAGCGGCGAGCAGCCGTCAATAGTGGCAGCCTCTTCAATTCCGAGCGGTACGGTTTTAATAAAGCCCGAGTACATAAATACCGAAAGCCCCGCGCCGAAGCCTAAATAGATAAAGACGAGCCCTATCGGGTTATCAAGGCTTAGCACATTCGCGGTTTTCGACATTGTGAACATTACCATTTGAAACGGCACTATCATTGAAAACACGAGCGCATAGTAAAACAGCGATGAAAACACACCCTTTACCCGCACTATATACCACGCGCACATAGAGGTGCAAACAGTGATAAGCGCGATTGACGCGACGGTTATAAACAGCGACCAGCCGAAAGCCGCGGGGAAGCCGGTTGTTTCAATACCCGTGGTGTAATTTGAAAAACCGGCAAACTCCGCTCCCATAGGAATGGTAAATGGCGACGCCGCAATGGAAAACTTTGATTTAAAGGAATTTATTACCACAACAGCCACCGGGAAAATAAATGCGGCGGCAAGGGCGATAAGCAGTAAAAAGGCGACCGTATTAAGCACTTTTCTTTTCAATCAGCTTTCAACCTCTTTTCTGCGGGTCAGGCGCAGCTGAAGCAGAGCTATAACCGCCACTATTATAAAGAATATGACGGCTTTAGCCTGTCCTACGCCTTCATAGCCGTTTCTTGAATAAAACGTGTTGTAAATATCAAGTGCGACCATCTGCGTTCTGTCGCCTGGCGCGCCGGCGGTAAGGGCTAAGTTCTGGTCGAACAGCTTGAAGGAATTGGTTATGGTTAAAAACAGGCAAATGGTGACAGAGGGCATAACCGACGGTATTATAATTCTGAAAAGGGTGGTAACCGAGTTTGCGCCGTCCACCTTTGCCGCCTCTATAATATCCCCCGGAATATTCTGTATTCCCGCAATATAAATTATCATCATATAGCCAATCATTTGCCAGTGCATAAGAATTACAAGCCCCCAAAAGCCGTAGGTCGGGCTTGAGGTTATAGAATAGCCGTATTTATAAAGCATGCCGTTTATTATTACTTGCCAAATATAGCCCAGCACTATGCCGCCGATTAGATTCGGCATAAAAAACACGGTACGGAAAAAGTTTGTGCCCGGCAGCTCCTTTGTGAAAAGCAGCGCCAGCAAAAACGCGAAAACGTTTATGCCTATAACCGATATTACCGCAAATTTAACGGTAAACCACATGGCGTTTATAAACAGCTTATCATCGGTAAAGGCGCGCACATAGTTTGAAAAGCCCACAAAGGTTGCGTCGGTTACGGTTCTGAACTCGGTAAAGGAAAGCACAAGCCCCATTACAAACGGCACCGCAAAGGCTATAATAAACGCTATAAGCGTAGGCAGTACGAATATGGGAAAATAGCGTTTTACCGTTCTGTTCATTTAGGCGCGTTCACTCTTCCATTTTTCGGTTATGCTTTTCTCAACGTCAGCCCACTTTTTATCGCCCTGAACGTAATCGAGCAGCGCGCTGCCCACTTCCTTTTTGTAAGCCTCACTCGGGAAAGAGGTGAAAATCCACGGCACGGTGTTAAGGCTGTCGTCGTTCATATAGCGCACAATTTCCTTTGCCAGCGGGTCGTCGGGCTGCTCATTCTGCGAGAATGTGGTAAACGGCGTAATGAAATTCAGCTTTTCGGTAACATATTTTTTACCGGTGTCGCTTGAAAACAGCCAGTAAAGGAAATCGAGCGACTGATCCTGCAATTCCTTACTTACCTTCTTGTTTATTGCAAGGTAGTTTTCGGTTCCTATGCAGATACCCTGCTTTTCTTCACCGTCAATTCCCGTGTAGAGCGGCAGCATTTTAATGTCGTCCCGTTTAACGGTATTGCCCGAAACGCCCGAAATTTGCGACCACGCCCAGTTGCCGTTTTGTATCATTGCAACCTTGCCGAGCGCAAACTCCGCCATTGAATCGGCAACCGATTTTGAGCCCAAAAGGGTGGGCTTGGTGATGGAATTGTTGATATAAAGATCGAAGAGCTTTTCAAAGTTATCCTTATACTTAAATTTGATCTCCTTTGCGGCAAGGCCTGTGAGTGTTGCGTCCTTGCCGTTTTCCTTTTCGGCAAATTCATAATAAAGCGGAACGTTTAAAAGGTGGGTCTGCCAGCGCCAGTCTTCGCCGTTTGCAAGCGAGGTAGAGGCGAAAACGCCCTCTATGCCTAATTCCTTTAAGTGCTTGGACATATCCTCGGTTACTTCTTTTAATTTTGCAAAGTTGTTTATCTGGTCGGCTGAGGTTAGAGTCGATTTTTTATCCTTTAAATCGAAATACTTTTTCATAATGGCGTTGTTGTATATAATTCCGTAGCCCTCAACAACATAAGGAATACCGTAAACGCCGTTGCCGTCCTTAATGGCAAGTGATTTATCGGACAAAATGTCGTACAGCTTGCTGTCCTTTAAATCAAGGCAGTAGTCTTTCCAGGAATCGTAGCCGATAGGTCCGTTAATCTGGAAAATGGTAGGCGCGTTGGATTTTGCTATTTCGGACTTTAAGGTCTGCTCGTAGCCGTTTGCGGCGGCGGTTACTACCTTTACCTTAACACCCTTTTCTTCCTCATATTTCTTTGCCAGCTCCTCATAAACCGTGGCGGATTCGGGCTTGAAATTAAGGAAATACACTTCCGATGTTTTTTTCTTGCCGCAGCCCGCCATTGTAAGGCAGGAAAGCGCGCAGAGAAAAGTCGTTATTAAAGAAATCGCTTTTTTCATAATTTACCTCCTGATGATTTCTTTTAATAACTTTCCACAAAAATACGGAAAAATTCACATTCATTACTTTTAAATGTTTTATATCATTGCACCATAAAAAAATATTCTTGTTAAATATGTAGCGGTATGATATAATAACCTCAAGAAAAGCTGACAAAATCAAAGATTTTGACCGTTTCGGAGAACATTGAATGACTAAATTGCGGCTTTCGCCGCCGGCACTCCGCGCCGCTTGCGCTGTCGCACAAGTAATTTATGATATAATATCATAAGCAAGATATGTGTTAAAAGGAAATGAAAATGATGAATATTAAAAAGCTTATAAATAAGTATTGGGATATTATTCCCTACGCTTTTTTCGGTGTTTGCACAACGGTGGTAAACATTGTTTCATATTGGGTATGCGCGCATCCGCTTAAATTAGGCGTGCAGCCAAGCACAATAATCGCGTGGGTTTTATCGGTTTTGTTTGCTTATCTTACAAACAGAAAATGGGTTTTCCACAGTCAGGCGCATGGGGCGAAAGAAATTTTAAAGGAAATTACCTCCTTTTTCGGCTGCAGACTGGCTACGGGCGTTCTTGATTGGGCGTGTATGCTTTTCTTTGTTGATATTTTAAAGTATAACGATGTTTTAATAAAGATTTTGGCAAACGTTCTGGTTATAGTATTGAATTACGTTGCGAGTAAGGTTGTTATATTTAAAAAGCGGGGCAATTCGGAGGAAAAGCAAGCCTGATTTTCGGGCAGGCATATAAAAAGTACCGTTAAAGCCGCATAAATAAAGGAAATTCTAATGACGGTAGAGTGCGGAAATTCACTCTACCGCATATGATTTTACGGTAGAATTACCTTAGTTTAACATTAGGGTGAATTTTCGGGCGCAATTATATATAATAATAAAAACAAAAATTCAATTAGGAGCAGATGTGGAAATGTCTTACAGAATAGTTACCGATTCATGCGCAAATTTAACCGACAAACAGATAAGCGATTACGATGTAGATATTATAACGCTTAAATACAATATTAACGGCAAGGATTTTATAAGCTACCAAAAGGGCGTTAAAACCGATTATAAAGAGACCTACGCGCTTTTACGCAATAAAGCAAAGATAACCACCTCGCTTGTTGACCGCGATACCTGCGACGCAGTTATAAAGCCGATACTCGAAAAGGGCGAGGATGTTCTGCTGCTCGCTTTCTCCTCGGGGCTTTCGGGAACATATCAGAATATGGTGAACGCGGCGGAGGATTACAAAAGCGAATTTCCCGAGCGCAAGGTAATTGTTGTTGATACGCTCTGTGCCTCCTTGGGTGAGGGCTTGGCAGTGCACTATGCCGTAAAGCTTAAAAACGAGGGGAGCTCTATTGAAGAGGTGGCAGATTGGCTTGAGAAAAACAAGCTGCACATTTGCCATATTTTCACCATTGATGACTTGTTCTTCTTAAAGCGCGGCGGCAGGCTTTCAGGCTCAAGCGCCATGCTCGGCACATTGCTCGGTATAAAGCCGCTCCTGCACACGGCGGACGACGGCAAGCTCTATGTAACGGGTAAAACCCGCGGCCGCAAAGCCGCGGTTGAGTATCTTATAAATTCAGTAGGCGAAATGTCGTTTGATAACATTAAGGAGCAGGAGGTATTTATCGGTCACGGCGACTGCGAGGAAGAAGCAAATTATATTTCCGATGAAATTAAGCGCCGCTTCGGCGTTAAGAAAACCGTTGTAAATTACATTGATTCGGTTATCGGCGCACATTCGGGTCCCGGAACTCTCGCGGTATTTTTTCTCGGTGAAAAGAGATAAAATAAATTTACTAAAAACAACAGAATACGCCACGCAAATGTGACATAATTTGCGCCGTCTCGGTCGTATAATAATTATACGGGGAGGCGGCGCTTTTGATTGTCTATGCGGATATACTTATAATACTTAATCTGGCGGTGGATTATTTTCTGCTGCGCGCCGCGGCTTTTTTACAGCACCTGAACCCGCCGCTTTGGCGTATGCTGCTTTCCTCATTGGTCGGCGGCATTTCCTCGCTTTACATATTCCTGCCGCCGCAGGGCGCGGTTTTGGATATTTTGTTCCGCACAGCCGTTTGCGCCGCTATGACGTTTATCTGTTTCGGTTTTGGCAAAATCAAACGCTTTTTGCGCAGCTTTGGTGTGTTTTTGCTTGTAACCTTCGGCTACGGCGGGGCTATGACAGCGCTTTGGTATCTTTTAAAGCCGAGCGGTATGACGGTTATAAATTCGGTTGTATATTTCAATATTTCGCCTGCCGTTCTTATTTTTTCGTCTGTTGCGGCGTATTTTCTGCTGCGGCTGCTGTCGCTCATCTTTTCGGGCACCTCAAAGCTGGCTGAAAGGTGCGAGATTACCGTATCCGCCGGGAGCAACAGCATAACAATGGATGGCATTGTGGATACGGGCAACTCGGTTGAGGATATATTCGGCGGGGGCGAGGTAATAATAGCCGACGGCGAATATGTTAAAACGCTTTTCGGGGAAACCGACCCCGCCTTAAATAAAGAAATACAGTCGCGTTACAGGGTAATGCCCTGCGGCACGGTTACCGGCGGCGGAACGCTTGAAGCCTTTAGGTGCGATACCGCGCTTGTAAGCGACGGAAAGCGAAACGTAAGGCTTAATAAACCGATACTCGCCATATCGAAAACACCGCTTAAGGACGATTATTCGGCAATAGTAAATCCGAGAATATTTATGTAGAAGGGCGACGGAAATGAATATCAGAGCGTTAATAATAAAGTGGCTTATTAAATTCGGAATAGTAAAACCCACGTTTTACATAAACGGGGCGGAAACGCTGCCCCCGCCGCTCGGCACGGCAGAGGAAACAAGACTTTTGCGCGAGGGCGGGCAGGAAAACCGCGATAAGCTTATAGTGCATAATCTTCGGCTTGTGGTTTACATAGCGCGGAAATTCGATTCCGCCGCCGTTAATATTGAAGATCTTATATCAATAGGCACAATAGGGCTTATAAAGGCGGTAAATACCTTTTGCCCCGATAAAAACATTAAGCTTGCAACCTATGCCTCGCGCTGCATAGAAAACGAAATTTTAATGTATTTGAGAAAAAACGCGTCGCAGAAAAACGAGGTGTCAATTGACGAACCGCTCAATATTGACTGGGACGGCAACGAGCTGCTTTTATCCGATGTTTTGGGCAGCGACGGCGACGAGGTGGGCAGGGGAATAGAGCAGGAGGACGAAAGGTACTTGCTTTTGAGCTTTGTGTGCGAGCTGCCGCCGAGAGAAAAGCAGATAATGGAAATGCGGTTCGGTATGAACGGCTATGAAGAGTACACCCAAAAAGAAGTGGCTGACGCGCTGGGAATTTCCCAGTCGTATATATCAAGGCTTGAAAAGCGAATTATATGCAAGCTTAAAAAACAGCTTGAAAAAGCGGTGTAGTGCTGATAAAATATATTACGGTGATATTTTTGGAGCAATATAAAATAATACTTGCCGTATGGCTTGTTATAATAAATTTTATTTCTGTTATTGTATGTATAGCCGATAAAAGCCGCGCAAAACGCGGCAAATGGCGCGTGCGTGAAAGCACGCTTTGGATGCTGACTTTTTTGGGCGGCGGCGCGGGAATGTACCTTACAATGCGGCTGATACGCCACAAAACCCTGCACAAAAGCTTTATGATAGGTATACCGCTTATTGTTATTCTGCAAATTATCGCCGTATTTTGCATTTTGTACTTGAAATAACGCTGCGAAAATGTTAATATAATTACAGTAAATATTCAAGGGGATGTTAAAAATGTCATTTTGTACTAAATGCGGCACCGAGCTTAAAGAGGACGCAAAATTCTGCCCTTCCTGCGGTGCTCCGGCAGAGCCGAAAGCAGAGCCAGCGGCTGAGGAAAAGCAGCCCGAGCAAAATACCGAACAGCAGAATACATATCAGCAGAATACTACGTCTGATTTTGCGCAGAAGTTTGACCAATTTACTGATACAGAGGATAGAACTGCCGAGTTTGATAAGGCGGATATATCGGCAAACAAGGTTTACGCAATTTTGTCATATATAGGCTTTTTGGTGCTGGTTCCGCTTATTGCTGTTCCGAAATCGAAATACGCGCGTTTCCACGCCAATCAGGGTCTTGTGCTCTTAATCGGCGAGGTTGCTTACAGCATTGTACGCAGCGTTTTGCTCTTTGTTTTAAGCTTCGCCTCAATAGGTTTGGGTCGTATACTTTACATTGCGGTAAAGTTCGCAACCGGCGCTGTAGGAATAGTTTTCATTGTTTTTGCGGTAATAGGCATTGTAAACGCGGCGCAGGGAATTGCCAAGGAATTGCCGCTTGTAGGGAAAATTAAGCTTTTGAAATAAAAATTGCTTGCAATAAGCTGCTTTATGGTATATAATAAATTCCAATAGCTTTTTTGGAGGGCAAAAATAAATGAATTTTAATCCTATCACACTGGCGGGCAGCGCCGCTCAGACCACCGCAAACGGTCCGCAGAGCATGATTTTAATGGTTGTATGGCTTGCGGTTATTTTCGGCGCTATGTATTTTATTATGATACGTCCGCAGCGCAAAAAACAAAAGGAAGAAAAGAAAATGCGCGATAATCTCCAGGTTGGGGATGAAATTGTTACTATCGGCGGAATTTACGGCAGAGTTATTTCTCTTAAAGAGGATACTATTGTTATTGAGTCCGCAAGTGACCACAGCAAGCTTACAATTGCTCGCTGGGCGTTACAGACAAATCTTACGGTTCATGACGATACCGTATCAAAGTAAGATGTAAAATGTAATAAGTTTTGTCCCTCCCGAATATAATTATTCGGGAGGGAATTTTTATGAAAAAAGACCTTATAACGGAAAAGAGCGGAAGAATAGGTATTATAATAAAGGCGGCGCTTTTGTTTTTTGCAGTTTCGGCGGCGGCTGTAATACTTTTTGCGCTTGTAATGTATATTTTTGCATCGGGCTTTAAATATTCGGCGCTTTTTGCAACGCTTTCGGCGGCTTTGGGCGCGTGCGGGGCGGCTTTTTATATTTCGGGAAAAAGCGGCAGCCGCGGCTGGCTTATAGGCGCGGCGGTGGGCGGAATTGTTTTTTGCCTTTTAACTCTTGTATCGCTTACGGTAAACCGCGGCGGACTCACACAAAACACGCTTTTCCGCCTTGTAATTATTATGTTGTCGTCTGTAATAGGCGGAATTTTGGGCGTAAACCGAAAATCTCGACACAAATATATATAGTTGAGCGTGTCGATTTTTCGACACGCTCTTGGCGGGAATGCCGCTCGCAAAAATCAAAGATCTTTGGCTGCACTCTATCCCCGCCAATACCACCCCAGTGTTCTTGAAAAATAGCTTTTTAAGCTATTTTTCGCTTACAAGGTGTTTTTCCGCCGCGCATGTCAGCGGAAAAACAGAGATGCGGCGTTAACGCCGCAGAAATAGGATTTGGGGTTTATTGACAGACTGTAAATATAATATTCGGAATTCGTAATGCGGAATTAAATGAATTTTTTATCCTTTGATTGTATATTGCGGTTAAAAAGCACCAAATATCATATATAGAGACAAAAACCTTGACAAGAGTGCCGTTTTGAATGTAAAATATATATTGATTGCAATGTTTATTGGTATCGGTAAGTGAGAGCCGATATTTTTATAAAGAAAAAAGAAAAATACGGAGGAAATCTATTTAATGAATGAAACAAATGAAAAGAAGAATGTAAGTAAGAGTACGGGAACAAGCGGAAGATACAGAAAGACCCCCGCCAAAAAGACGGCGGAAGCTCCTAAGGCTGCGGGAAAGCCCGCGGCACAAAAGACCGCGCAAAAGCGCACAGGCACTGCTGCAAGCAAAACAAGAAGCTATACGCCCAGAAAAAACAACAGCGCAAGAAATAAAAAGCCGCTTAAAATAATACCGCTGGGCGGTCTAGGCGAGATAGGAAAGAACATAACCCTGTATGAATATGACGGCGATATGTTCCTGGTGGACTGCGGAATGTCCTTCCCTGATGAGGAAACACCCGGTATTGATATTGTAATACCCGATTTTACCTATGTGCTTGAAAACAAGGATAAAATTAAAGGTATGGTAGTAACCCACGGGCACGAGGACCACATAGGCGCAATACCGTATTTGCTGCGCAATTTCAATGTGCCAATATACGCCACCCGCCTGACAATCGGGCTTATAGAGGGCAAGCTTAAGGAGCACCGCCTGTTATCCAGTGCAAAGCTCAACACGGTAAGCCCGGGCGAAACGGTAAAGCTGGGCAAATTTACGGTTGAGTTTATACACGTTAACCACTCAATACCCGATTCGGTGGGCTTTGCCATAACCTGCGGCGCGGGAACGGTGGTGCAAACGGGCGACTTTAAAATTGATACTACCCCGATTGACGATTTTGTTATAGATATAGGCAGATTTTCAGAGCTTGGCAAGCAGGGCGTTTTAGCGCTTATGTCCGACTCCACAAACGCCGCAAGACCGGGTTACACACCGTCCGAGCGTATTGTGGGCGAGACCTTTTCAAAATTCTTCAGCCAGGCGGGAGACAGCCGCATTATAGTTGCGACCTTCTCCTCCAACATTCACCGTATTCAGCAGATAATCGACGAAGCGGTGCACTGCGGCAGAAAGGTTGCGGTTTCGGGCAGAAGTATGATAAACGTTGTAAGCGTTGCGTCGGAACTCGGTTACCTCAACGTGCCTGATAATGTGCTGGTTGATATTGATATGATAAAGAACTACCCGGCTAACGAAATGGTTATAGTTACAACGGGCAGTCAGGGCGAGCCTATGTCGGCGCTGCACCGCATAGCCTTTTCAGAGCACAGGCAGGTTGAAATTATCCCGGGGGATATGATTATAATTTCGGCAAACCCCATTCCAGGCAACGAAAAACTTGTTAATAAGGTTATAAACGAGCTTATGAAACGCGGCGCAAATGTGGTATACGAAAGAATGTACGACGTTCACGTTTCGGGTCACGCCTGCCAGGAAGAGTTAAAGCTCATGATGAGCATTATAAAGCCGAAATACTTTATTCCGCTGCACGGCGAGCAGATGCACCTGGTAAAGCATGCGGGGCTTGCGCGGCAGATGGGAATCCCTGAGGATAATATTTTAATAGCCTCAAACGGCAGCGTTATTGAGGTATCTGATAAAGCGCTTAAATCCACCGAAACCGTTCAGGCAGGCAGAGTACTGGTTGACGGTCTCGGCGTGGGTGATGTGGGCAGCATTGTTCTGCGGGACAGAAAGCACTTAGCGGACGACGGTATTATAATAATCGCCGTATCGATAGACAGCGTTACCCACGCTATAATATCGGGTCCCGACGTTGTATCCCGCGGATTTGTGTACGTTAAGGAATCCGAAAGAATGATGAACGATATAAGCCACCTTGTGTGCGATACGGTAGAGTACTCGATGTCTGCCGGTATTCGCGACTGGGCGACGGTTAAAACAAAAATCAAGGAGCGCGTATCGCGTTATGTAACCACCAAAACGCGCCGTGCGCCTATGATTCTTCCCATAATAATGGAGGTTTAAAGCAGATGAAGGTTGTATTGTTACAGGATGTTAAGGGTCACGGTAAAAAAGGCGAGCTTTGCAATGTATCGGACGGCTACGCCCGCAATTTCCTTTTCCCGAAAAAACTGGCGGTAGAGGCGGATAATGCCGCTTTAAACGAGCTTAAAAACCGCGAGGAGGCAAAGGAGCACCACCTTAAAGAGGAAATTGCCGCGGCAAATGCGCTTGCCGAAAAATTAAACGGTAAAACCGTTACAATTACGGCAAAGGCAGGCTCGGGCGGCAGGCTCTTCGGCTCGGTTACCTCAAAGGAAATAGCGGCTGAAATTAAAAACGCCTTCGGCACCGAAATTGACCGCAAGAAAATGAACGTGGCGGATATAAAGGCTTTCGGTGAATACACTGCCGAAATTAAGCTGCACAAGGGCATTTCCGCAAAGCTGACGGTTAAGGTAACGGAGTAAAAAAGATGGCTGAAGAAAAGCTTATCTACGACCTTGACGGTGCACGGCTGCCCTATTCGGTTGAGGCGGAGCAGGCGGTTTTGGGGTCTATTATTATTGACCCCAAGTGCCTGAATGATGTTGCAACATCGGTTAAAGCCGAATACTTTTACATTCCGCAGCACCGTGAAATATATTCGACATTGGCTGAAATGTACGAGCTCAGCCAGACTATCGACTTTGTATCCCTGCTTGAAAAGCTGAAACGCGACGGTGTTTACGACGAGGCGGGCGGTAAAGCATATCTCACTCAATTGGTGCAAACCGTTCCGTCAGCCGCAAACGTGCTTACATACGTTGCGATAGTAAGGGAGCGCTATACCGCGCGCTCTCTTATGACGGCGGCACAGGATATTATAAAGGATATTAACGATAACGCGCTCGACTCGGGGCGCTTGCTTGACAGCGCCGAACAGCGCATTTACGAGATACGCCAAGGCAGGGAAGTAACTGGTCTTACGCATATTAAAAGCGTAATTGAAAACGAGACTTACGACCGTTTATCCAAAATGGCAGACCCCGAGACCCGCGCGGACTATATAGGCATACCCTGCGGTATAGGCGAGCTTGACAGGATGATAACGGGGCTTAATAAATCCGACCTTATAATCCTCGGTGCGCGCCCGGGTATGGGTAAAACCTCGTTTGCGCTCAATATTGTGCGAAACGTGGCGGTTAATACCGGCAGAACGGTCTGCTTTTTCTCACTTGAAATGACCCGCGATCAGTTAGCCCAGCGTATGCTTTCGAGCGAGGCTGGCATAAAGAGCGAAAAGCTGCGCACGGGCGAGCTTGACGAGGACGAGTGGACAAGGCTGGCGCAGGCGGGCGACGCGCTTTCAAAGGCGGATATTTATTTTGACGAAACTTCATCCATAACCGTGCCGGAAATGAAAGCGAAGCTCAGAAGAATGAAAAAGGTAGACCTTGTGGTTATAGACTATTTGGGTCTTATGCACTCCGCGCGGCAGATAGATAACCGCGTGCAGGAAATTTCGGAAATCACCAGAAATCTTAAAATAATGGCTAAGGAGCTTAAGGTTCCCGTTATTGCTTGTGCGCAGCTTTCGCGTGGCACCGAGGCAAAGGGTAAATCGCACAAGCCGGCGCTTTCCGATTTGAGAGATTCGGGTTCTATTGAGCAGGACGCGGATATAGTGCTTTTCCTCTACCGCGACGCATATTATGACAGCGAAAAGTCGGACGACGAGGATTTAAGCGACCAGACAAAATCGGAGTGTATTGTAGCTAAAAACCGCCACGGCGAAATAGGCACAATACCCCTGCATTGGGACGGTCAGTTTACAAGGTTTACTTCTGTGGATGTGTTCAGATAATGGAAGAAAAGGTTTTAAGCGCCGTAAATCGCTTTTCGCTGCTCACGGGCGGGGAAAAGGTTACGGTGGCGCTCTCGGGCGGGGCAGACTCGGTATCGCTTTTGTTCGCGCTGCTGCGGCTGCAAAAAAGGCTTAATATCACTGTTTCGGCGGCGCATTTCAACCATATGATACGCGGCGCGGAGGCGGACAGGGACGAGGCTTTCGCCCGCGAGCTTTGCGAAAGGCTCGGCGTTCCGATTATTGCGGGGCGGGGAGACGTTCCGAGGTATGCTGCGGAAAACAAAATAAGCGAAGAAGCCGCGGCGCGGGAGCTTAGATATGCTTTTTTGGAAAAAACGGACGGGCTTGTTGCTACCGCGCACACCGCAAGCGATAATTTTGAAACGGTGCTTTTCAATTTAACGCGCGGCGCGGCGCTCGGCGGGCTGTGCGGAATACCGCCGAAAAGGGGCAAGTTTATCCGCCCGCTGCTTTTCTGCACAAGGAAAGACGTGGAGCAATATTGCAGAGAAAACCGCCTTGATTTTATTACCGACAGCACCAATTTATCCGACGATTACACGCGGAATAATATAAGACACAACGTAATACCTGTTTTAAAGGAGATAAACCCATCAGCCGAAGCAGCGGTTATGCGCACGGTTTTATCGCTTTCGGAAACAAACGACTTTATAACGGGTATTGCAGATAAATTTTTATCGGATAATATAAAAGAGGACGGCTTGTACGTCACTTCACTGCCGCACCCCGCAGCCGCAAAGGCGGCTATAAGGCGGTTTACCGAAATACGGGCGGGCTTTCAGCCCGATAACGCGCATACCGACGCGCTGTATAATATCGCCCAAAACGGCGGGCGGACAAGCCTGCCCGAAAATTTTGAGGGAATTTGCAAAAACGGCATACTTAAAATTGAAAGCATAAGCGGCAAAAAATACCTGTTCCGCGTTAAAACCGAGCGGCGAATTAACGATTTATTTACAAAAAACGAAAAAGTTAATAATTTGTTATTAAAAAATTCGATTGCCTGTGATAAAATTATAGGAAAATCAGTATTGAGAACAAGGCAGCCCGGCGACAGCATAAGACTTGCGGGACGCGGGTGCACCAAAACTCTCAAAAAACTTTTTTGCGAGCTTGCCGTACCTGAGGATATGCGGGCGTATATTCCCGTAATCGCCGACGATAAGGGCGTTATTTGGATATACGGCGTGGGAGTGGCCGACAGATGCGCGGTTACGAAAAAAACCAAGGAAATTACGGTTATTACCGCCTCGGCGGAGCAAAATATTACGGACTAAGGGGTTGAACGAATTGTCGCTTGACAAGGATGTTGAAAAAATTCTGGTAACGGAGGAAGAAGCAAAAGAAATTTGCAGGCGCTTGGGCGAGCAGATTTCAAAGGACTACAAAGGCAAGCGACTGCTGCTTGTAAGCGTGCTTAAAGGCGCGGTAGTGTTTATGGCGGATTTAATGCGCTCGATAACCTGCGACTGCCAGATTGATTTTATGGCGGTATCCTCTTACAGCGGTACTAAAACCACGGGCGTTGTTAAATTCAAAAAGGACCTTGATATTGACCCGGACGGTTGCGACATACTGCTGGTTGAGGATATTCTCGATTCGGGCGTTACGCTGGCTTACCTTAAAAACGTTTTGATGGACAGAAACGCCGCCAGCATTAAGGTGTGCGCGTTTTTGGATAAGCCCGCAAACCGCCGCGCGGATATTCAGGCGGACTATGTGGGAAAAGTAATACCGGATGAATTTGTAATCGGCTACGGGCTTGATTACAATGAAAAATACAGAAATTTGCCTTATGTCGGGGTTTTATCACCTAAGGTTTACGCCGACAAATAGGAAAGGAGCTTTAAACCCTTGAACAAGAATTTGAAAAATGTGCTTTTGTTTATAGGAATCCCCATTGCGTTTATAATCTCAGTGCTTTCGGTCTCCTATCTTTCCAAAAACACGGTAGAAACAAAATACTATGAGATTGTTGAAATGGTTAAGGAAAACAAGATTTCCGAGTTCAGCCTTAACCTGCACAGCGGTCAGCTTATCTACACAAAGCGTGACGACGGCAAGAGCTACCGCTATACGGTTGCCGATCCATCAATTTTTTATTATGATGTTAAAGATAAGCTTTCGGAAATTAACGAACAAAACAGCGGCACCGATAAAATAATCAAGTACGATTACAAATCGGGCGGCGAGACGGCATGGATTATGAACCTGCTGCCGACCCTTATAACCGTGGGTGTAATGGTAATATTCTGGGTATTCATTATGAAGCGTATGAACGCCTCAATGGGTACGGATAAAACCATGGGCTTTGGCAAGGCTAAGGTTCGCAAGGACGACGGCAGACGTAAAACCACATTTGCCGACGTTGCGGGAGCAGACGAGGAAAAGGAAGAAATGGCTGAAATAGTCGATTTCCTTAAAGACCCGAAAAAATACAACGAATTGGGTGCTAAAATACCCAAGGGCGTTTTGCTTGTGGGCCCTCCCGGAACGGGTAAAACCCTGCTTGCGCGCGCGGTTGCGGGCGAGGCGGGAGTTCCCTTCTTCTCAATTTCGGGCTCTGACTTCGTTGAAATGTTTGTAGGCGTGGGCGCTTCGCGTGTGCGCGACCTTTTCGGCGAGGCAAAGCGCGAGGCTCCGGCTATTATATTTATTGACGAGATTGACGCGGTAGGCCGTCAGCGTGGCGCAGGTCTCGGCGGGGGTCATGACGAGCGCGAGCAGACTTTAAACCAGCTGCTTGTTGAAATGGATGGCTTTGGCGCTAACGAGGGCGTTATAGTAATGGCGGCTACCAACCGCCCCGATATTCTGGATAAGGCGCTTTTGCGCCCGGGTCGTTTCGACCGTCAGATAACCGTAAACTACCCCGATGTTAGGGGCAGGGAAGAAATACTCAAGGTTCATTCAAGAGGAAAGCCGCTCGGACCCGATGTAAACCTTGCTACTATTGCAAAATCCTCCTCGGGCTTTACGGGCGCAGACCTTGCAAATCTGCTTAACGAGGCGGCATTGCTTGCGGTGCGTCACGGTAAAAAGGCGATTACACAGCAGGAAATCGAAGAGGCTACAATTAAGGTTGTTATGGGCGCGGAGAAAAAATCGCACATTGTATCGGATAAGGATAAAAAGGTTACCGCATACCACGAGGCGGGGCATGCAATCGTTTCCTACTTCTTACCCACGCAAGACCCCGTACACCAAATTTCCATTATTCAGCGCGGTATGGCTGCCGGCTATACTATGTATCTGCCGGTTGATGAAAAGGGTCATACCTCTAAAAAGCAGCTTGCCGAGCAGATTTGCTCTTTACTCGGCGGCAGAGCGGCGGAACAGCTGACGCAGGACGACGTTTGCACGGGCGCGTCTAATGATATTGAGCGCGCAACCGCCCTTGCAAGGCAGATGGTTACCAAGTTTGGTATGAGTGACAAGTTAGGTCTTGTAACCTACGGTCACGATGATAACGAGGTATTCTTAGGCCGTGATTTCTCATCGACACCCAACTATTCCGAAAAGACCGCGGCGGTTATCGACGAAGAAATAGAGGCTGTGGTAATGAAGCAGTACGCGAAGGCTTTGGAGCTTTTAAACGGCGCTATGCCCAAGCTCCACGAGGTTGCAAAGGTTCTGTTTGAGAAAGAAAAAATCTCGGGCGATGAATTCAGGGCAATAATGGAACAGCAGTAAAAAGATAATTGCAAAGCTGAGGTCATTTCATCTTTTAGATGGAATGACCTTTATAAAGAATAATTCAACTTTTCCTATTGACTTTATGCCGCATTGTGCTATAATAGTTTACGGAGATTAGAGATGTAAAGTACCTTGTTGCTTTGCGTCCTTTTTTATTTCAGGGGGCGTGTAATTGAAAATTGAGGTTATGGACGCGCTTGAAAGAGCGCCTATTATAGCGGCGACCGACCGCGCGGGCTGGCAAAGGGCTGTTTTATCGGACGCTGAGGTGCTGTTTCACCTGGGCGCGGACATTATAACGGTAGGCGACGATATAAAGGCGGCAAAAAGAAACAGCAAATTTGTTTTTATACATATTGATTTAGCCGACGGAATAGGCAAGGATAAGGCGGGAATAGAGTGGCTTAAAGTCCTCGGGGCAGACGGCATTATTTCTACCCGCACCCAGCTGATACGCGCGGCGCACGACAGCGGCTTGCTTGCGGTTCAGCGGTTTTTTGTGCTTGACTCTAAGGGTATGCACTCGGTCGCTGAGACGATTGAGAACACACAGCCCGATTTAATAGAAATTATGCCGGGGGTTATACCAAAAGCGTTAAGGCTTTTCTCCCGTCAGGAAATTCCCGTTATTGCGGGCGGGCTTATTGAAACAAAGCAAGAGGTAACTGCGGCGTTATCAAGCGGAGCATTTGCGGTTTCTACCGGAAAAAAGGAATTATGGAATGAAATTTAGAATATAATATAATCTGCGGAGTTAAAGAGAGCGGAAAAAACGAACGACTGTTAAACGGCCGTTTGGTTTTTTCGCTTTTTTTTTGGAGGTGCTTTTTTATGCAGCAGATGATTTTAAATACGGTTTTAAGGGCGCTTGCCGCCGTGGTAATAGGCGGGCTTATAGGCAGCGAACGCGCGCGGCACGGCAGAGCGGCGGGTATGCGAACGCATATTTTGGTCTGCCTCGGCGCTTGTATGACGAGCATGACAAGTATGTTTGTATCGGATGCTTTGGGCAATAACGGCGATGTTTTCAGAATACCGGCTCAAGTGGTATCGGGTATAGGCTTTTTGGGCGCGGGTATGATAATACTTAAAAACAACAATATGATAACCGGACTTACCACCGCCGCGGGCGTGTGGACAACGGCTACAATAGGCGTGGCGCTCGGCTACGGCTATTATGTGGGCGCGGTAGCGGTTACGGTGCTGTTTTTATCCACAATAGTTTTGTTTGCAAGGTTTGAGCGCAAGCGCAAATCGGCAGAGGTTATTTATATCGAAATAGATAACGCATATAAGGTGAACGCAGTATTAAAAGAGCTGGAAAGGGAAATTCCCGAAAGCTTTACCTACCAGATATTCGCGCCGAAAAGCGGAAATCAGGGCAGTGTGGGGCTTAATGTGGTAATAGATAAACGAATAGATATGGATGTATCGGGTCTTTCATCTATTGAAAATATAGTTTTTGCAGTGGAGGAGTAAAAAATGTTTGATGTGGCAATTATCGGCGCGGGCGTTGTGGGCGCGCTGACAGCAAGGGAGCTTACAAGGTATAAACTTTCGGTCTGTCTGCTTGAAAAGGAAAATGATGTAGCCTGCGGCGCCAGCAAGGCGAACAGCGGAATTATTCACGGCGGCTTTGACCCCGAGCCCGGAACGCTTAAAGCAAGGCTTAACGCAAAGGGCGTGCCGCTTTTATATAAGGCGGCAAGGGAGCTGAACGTTCCCTGTAAAAACAACGGCTCAATGGTGCTTGCGTTCAGTAAAGAGGAGGACGCGGTTATTGACGAGCTTTACGCGCGCGGAATTAAAAACGGAATAAAAGGTATGGATATTCTTTCGGGCACAGAGGCGCGGCGGCTTGAAAGCAATTTATCTGATAAGGTTACAAAGGCGCTGCTTGTTACAAACGCGGGAATAATATGCCCCTATGCGCTGACTATTGCCGCCGCGGGCAACGCTATGGATAACGGCGCGGAGCTTCGCACAAATTATGAGGTTACGGCGATTGTAAAGGCTGAGGACGGTTTCAGGGTCTGCTCTGCCGACGGCAGGCAGATAACCGCTCGGTATCTTGTAAACTGCGCGGGCGGCTTTGCGGATAAAATAGCCGAAATCGCGGGAGATAAATTCTTTGAAACAATACCCCGCGCGGGCGAATATATGCTGCTTGATAAAAGCGAGGGCGAGACTGTATCGCACACAATATTCCAGGTGCCTACGGCAAACGGCAAGGGCATTTTGGTAACCCCCACAGCGGACGGTAATTTACTCTTAGGACCTACCGCCGAAAGGGTGAATACGCCCGAAAACACCGAGACCACGGCGGGCGGACTTAAAACGGTAGCCGAGCTTGCGAAAAAAAGCGTGCCGAGCGTTAATACCCGCGCGGTTATAACCTCTTTTTCGGGCGTGCGCGCGTCGGAGAAAAGCGGCGATTTCATTATAAAGGAATCGGACAAGGTAAAGGGACTAATCCATGCCGCGGCGATAGATTCACCCGGACTTTCATCATCCGCCGCAATTGCGAAATATATTGTTAAGCTGCTTGAAAAGAGCGGGCTGGAACTCACCGAGAACCCCGATTTTAACGGTACGCGCGAGGACACCCACGCATTTAAGAAAATGGGCGACGAGGAAAAGGACGAATATATAAAGAAAAATCCCGCTTACGGCAAAATTATCTGCCGTTGCGAGACGGTAAGCGAGGGCGAGATAATCGACGCACTGCGCCGCAACCCCAAAGCGACGGATATTGACGGTGTCAAGCGCCGCACCCGCTCGGGAATGGGAAGGTGTCAGGGCGGATTTTGTATGCCCTATGTTATGCGCCTGATAGAAAAGGAAACCGGAAAGCCGATGACCGGGATAACCAAAAAGGGCGGAAAATCAAATACTGTAACAGGCAGACTGTGAGGGGAAAATAAAATGATAAATCACGATATAGCAGTAATAGGCGGCGGTCCCGCGGGAATGGCGGCGGCAATCGCGGCATATGACAGCGGAGTAACCGATGTTTGCATTTTAGAGCGCGAGGAGATGTTAGGCGGAATTTTAAAGCAGTGTATTCACAACGGCTTCGGGCTGCACAAATTGGGGCGCGAGCTTACAGGCCCCGAATACGCGGCGGTTTACGCCGAAAAGGTAAAAGAGCGCGGAATAAAAACATACTGCGAAACTATGGTAACGGGTATTTCGCCCGATAAAACAGTAACCGCGCAAAGCACCGCAGGGCTGCTTAAAATTAAGGCAAAGGCTGTAATTCTTGCAATGGGCTGCCGTGAACGCAGCCGCGGCGCACTAAACACCGCGGGAACACGCCCCGCAGGGGTTTACAGCGCGGGCACGGCGCAAAAGCTTATGAACTGCGAGGGCTATTCCGTAGGTAAAAAGGTAGTTATATTGGGTTCGGGCGATATAGGGCTTATTATGGCGCGCAGAATGTCGCTTGAGGGCGCAAAGGTTGAGGCAGTGTGCGAGCTTATGCCATATTCGGGCGGGCTTAAACGAAATATTGTTCAGTGCCTTGAGGACTTCGGCATACCGCTTTATTTATCCACCACTGTGGCGGAAATTCACGGCAGGGAAAGGGTAGAGGGCGTGACAATTGCAAAGGTAGATGAAAACCGCAATATAATTGAAGAAACAAAGCGCTATATACCCTGCGATACGCTGCTTTTATCGGTAGGGCTTATTCCCGAAAACGAGCTGACCCGCAATGCCGGAATAGCGATAGACAGAATTACAAGCGGCGCTATGGTAGATGAAAACCGTCAGACCGAGACAGAGGGAATTTTCGCCTGCGGAAACGTTTTGCAGGTGCATGATTTGGTGGATTATGTGTCGGACGAGTCTGAAATCGCGGGCAGGGGAGCAGCAGAATATGTGCTGAACGGCGCAAATTGCGGCAAAACCGTAAGCACAAAGGCGGGGAACGGCGTGCGCTATGTTTTGCCGCAGCGAATAAACGCCGATGAAAAAAATGATGTGGCATTGTTCCTGCGCGTATCTAAGCCGTTCGGTAAGGTTAAATACACCGTAAGCTCGGGCGGTAATGTGCTTGCAACCGCCGTGCGGCTGAAAGCAGCGCCCGGCGAAATGGAAAAGATAGTGCTAAAGCCGGAAAAATTGGCTTTGGCAGAGGAAGAAATAACCGTCAGTCTGGAGGAAGTAAAATGACAAGGGATATGACCTGCATAATCTGCCCGCGCGGGTGCGCGCTCAAAGTTGAAATTAACGGCGATAATATAACCGTTACGGGCAACAGCTGCCCAAAGGGTAAGCAGTACGCCATAGACGAATGTACCAACCCCACGCGCACAGTGACCTCATCCGTCCGTGTTGAAAACCGCGAGGACACTATGGTAAGCGTCAAAACCGCAAGCCCAGTACCGAAGGATAAGATTTTTGAGGTTATGCGGCTTATAAGGGCAAAAAGCGTTTGCGCACCGGTGGGTATTGGTGATATAATAATCAAGGATGTTTTCGGAACAAATATTGTTGCGACAAAGAATATTGAATAAAACGGAGGAAAAAGCATGAAAATTGTAATCATAGGCTCTGGTATGATGGGCTCGGCAATGGCGGTTCCCGCACTTGATAACGGTCATTCGGTGGTATTGGTAGGAACTCCGCTTGATACGGAAATAATTGACGGGTTGAAGGAGAGCGGTTACCACAAAACCTTAAAACGTAAGCTTGAGGGTGATATTTCTTTCAAACAGTTTGAGGAAATTAAGGGAAATATCCCTGAGTGCGATATTCTTATTTGCGGAGTTTCAAGCTTTGGGGTAGATTGGTTTGCGGAAAACGTAATTCCGCACCTTAAAAGCGGGCAGCGGGTGCTTGCAATCACAAAGGGCTTGCACGAAAATGCCGATGGCTCGCTTTCTCCTTTCCCGGTGTGGTTTTCGTCGCTCAGACCCGATGTGTCGTTCAATGCAGTGGGCGGACCGTGCATAAGCTTTGAGCTTGCCGACAGAATACATACCGAGGTTGCGTTTTGCGGTAAGGATAAGGATATACTAAACGAGCTGCGCGCGGCTTTGAAAACGGAATATTACCATATTTCAGTAACGGACGATATAGCAGGAATTGAAACCGTCGTAGCGCTGAAAAACGCCTATGCCATGGCGGTAAGCCTTGCAATAGGCGCGTATACAAAAAATGACCCGTCATTACCCGAAAAATACAATGCGCAGGCAGGGCTTTTTTATGAGGCGGCACGCGAAATGCGCGCTATAATCAAGCTGTCAGGCGGGCATGATAACGCGCTTATGTTCGGTGTGGGCGACCTTTATGTAACGGTGTTCGGCGGCAGAACAAGGCGGCTTGGAGTAATACTGGGCTCCGGCACGGAATTTACCGCTGCGCGCGAAATGCTGGCGGGCGTTACGCTTGAATCGGTTGCGATTATTGAATTGCTCGGCAGATATTTCGGCAGTAAAATATCCGAATATCCGCTAATGCAGCATATTCACGAGCGCATAACGCAAAACACCTTGCCTGAAATTCCGTGGGATAGTTTCACCTGCGATTATTTTGAAAAATAAAATTCGGCATTGACCGGGGTTTATAGCCGTTATTCATCTGTTTCGGTTATAACTCCGGTCAATTCTGTTTCGCGGCATAAAATATTTGCTGAGCGTTTACCGAATTTTCCACTGTCGCATAAAAAGTATTTCTTTTCGGAATTACTGAGGACTACGCGGCGTATATGCGTTTCCTCCTCGCAGTAATCTGATACCGTTCCGTCCGATAGCCCGCTGGAGGAAAAGAAAAAGTAATCGTAGAAAACCTTTTGCGCCATACTTACCGCGTATTCACCGGTAAAAACCTTTGAGGTGCGGTTATACAACCCGCCGAGGCAAAAAACACGTTTTACACCGTAGCCGGCTAAAATATCGCAAAGCCGCGCACTGTAGGTATATATCGTAATCTGCTTTTTATCGGCAAGGTAAGGCGCCATATGCTGGCAGGTTGAAGACGCGTCAATAAAAACGGTAGAGTTTTCTTTAATAAGCTTTGCCGCTTTTTTTGCTATTATATCCTTTTGCCTGTGATTTTTTTGCAGGCGCAATTCTATTGGGGTATTTACACTGTCCTTTTTAAGCTCGGCACCGCCGTAGCTGCGCACAACAAGTCCCATTCGTTCAAGTGTTGTAAGCTGTCGGCGTACTGTCGATTCACTGGCATATACAGCTTTCGCTATGTATTTTACCGTTGCAAAACCGTTTTCCTCTATTATTTTAAGTAATTTATCAATTTGTTCTTCCTTCATATTTTACTCCCAATTGATCATAAAATTTATATATTTTTGCTCGTTTTGACCGTTTTGCGTGATAATAACGCATTATAAGCGCCGTATATTGCGTGTTTGCGCATTTATGATATAATATTATCATAAATAACGGCTTCGGTCAAGAATACAAACTGTTTTTAACAGCTTTTTCGGAGATGTTTATATGCTTGAAGAATTGAAAAATAAAGTATACAGGGCAAATTTACAGCTGAAGGAAAACGCTCTTGTAACGCTTACATGGGGCAATGTTTCGGAAATTGACAGGGAAAGCGGGCTTGTGGTAATAAAGCCCTCGGGTATGCCGTATGGCGCTATGACACCGGACGATATGGTAATAGTTGATTTAAACGGAAATATTGTCGAGGGAAAGCGCCGTCCGTCATCGGATCTGCCTACGCACCTTGAATTATATAGGCAATTCGGCAATATCGGCGGAATAACGCACACCCATTCAAGGTGGGCGACCGTGTTTGCACAGGCGGGTAGGTCTATACCTATGCTCGGCACGACCCATGCCGATACCTTTTACGGCGATATTCCCTGCACAAGAAAGCTGACTGCCGATGAGATTTCGGGGGAATATGAAAGGGAAACGGGCAGGGTTATATGTGAAGCCTTTGCAGGGAAAAATCCTATGGATATACCCGGTGTGCTTGTGTATTCGCACGGACCATTTACTTGGGGAAAAAGCGCCGAAGGCTCGGTGGAAAATGCCGTAGTTTTAGAGGAAACCTCAATGATAGCATGGCACACCTTAAAATTAAATCCTACGGTTGAATTTCAAAAGGAGCTGGCTGATAAGCACTATTTCAGAAAGCACGGTGCTAATGCATACTACGGGCAGAAATAAAACCTTAAAGGTGATTCTATGAAGAATATAAAGCTTTTTGCATTTGATTCGCTATATTTACCCGATTTCGGTTTTGAAATGGTAGATAATTATTTGGATTTTCCGAAAATAATGAAAAAATATACGGAGGAATAGAAAATGATTGAAAGAAAATGCAGCTGTGAAATGGGTATGCACCGCGCGCCGCTTGAAAAATATATAATAGAAAGCGGAGCCATAAATCATCTGCCCGAATTACTCAGAGATTACAACAAGGTATATATGGTGTGTGATGAAAATACATACCGCGTTTTGGGCGAAAAGTCGGAGCAGATATTGAAATCTGTCGGAAAATTTTCGCATAAGCATATTTTAAAGGGAGATGTTCTGCCGGACGCGCGGAATATCGGCGATGTGCTGATACACTTAAACGACCCGAAGGCTGATTCGGATATTTTTAAATATTCACCGCAGCCCGATTTTATTCTGGCGGTAGGCTCGGGTGTTGTGAATGATATTTGCAGGGTGGTTTCCTATCGTTTGGGTCTGCCTTACGGAATTGCGGGAACTGCGCCTTCAATGGACGGATATGCCTCGGCAGGGTCACCCACACTGTTTGACGGCACAAAGGCAACAATTAAATGCACCACGCCGAAATATATTATAGCCGACCTTGACGTTATGAAGGAAGCGCCGTTTGATATGCTGCTTTCGGGCATAGGCGATATGTTCGGGAAATATATCGGAATACTTGACTGGGAACTGGCACGCGATTATAACGGCGATTATTACTGCAAAGAAATTGCCGACGAGGTAATAGAGGCTACCGATAAATGTATGAAAAACGGCTATGACCTTAAATCGCGCAGTGCCGATTGCATTAAAAACATAATGGAGGGCTTTTTGGTAACGGGGCTCGGAATGGCGTTTACGGGTAATTCGCGCCCTGCTTCCGGCTCAGAGCACATAGTGGCGCACGTATGGGAGCTTGAAAGCGTTGAAAGGGGCGAAAAGCCTAACCTGCACGGGCTTGAGGTCTGCGAGGGTACAAGGATTATGGCGGAAATGTACCGTCTGCTCTACACCGAAACAGCCGATGAGCATTTAAAGTCGCTTATTGAAAAGTATCTGCCGTATTTTGATAAAATAGAAGAATTTTGCAATAAAATGGATATGCCCAACGTTACAACCGATTATGATACGATTTATAAGGCTATAAAGCGCGCATTGGGCCTGCGCGACAGGTATACGATTTTGTTTTATCTGCGCGATAAGGGTCAACTTGACCGTTATGCCGATTACGCAGCGAAGAAATTTCTTGAAAGGATAGGCTGATGAAAACCGGTTGTTTTGAAGGAATAAAGCTCTTCCTTTTTGATATGGACGGCACGCTCTACATCGGCAATCGGCTCTTCGATTTTACCGAAGAATTGCTCGCGTCTATAAAAAGAGCGGGGAAGAGATACCTTTTTATAACCAACAATTCTTCAAAAAGCGTGAGCGCATATGTTGAAAAGCTTGCCCGTCTCGGAATTTGCGCGACAAATGATGATTTTCTTACCTCGTCGCAGGCAACGTCTTGGTATTTAAAGAAAAACAACCTCGGCAAAAGGCTTTATGTTTGCGGAACGGAATCGCTTAAAGCGGAGCTTAAAGATAACGGTTTTGAAATTACCGAGGATACCGAAAAAACCGAGTGCATAGTAATGGGCTTTGATACCGAGCTTACCTTTAAAAAGCTTGACGATGTATCAAAAATGCTTTGCACTAAGGAGCTGCCGTATATTGCCACTAACCCTGATTATGTGTGCCCTACCGAATACGGCAGTGTGCCCGATTGCGGAAGTATTTGCGATATGATTTATAACGCGACTGGGAAAAGACCCTTTGTTATAGGCAAGCCCACGCCGCTTATGATACAGCTTGCAATGGAAAAGGAAAAATGTACTCCGCAGGAAACCGCCGTTATAGGCGACAGAATTTACACCGATATTAAAAGCGGGTTGAACGCCGGTGCGCTTTCGGTGCTTGTTATGAGCGGGGAAACCACATCCGAAATTCTCGAAAAATCAGAGGATAAGCCCGATATTGTGCTTGAAAACGCGGGAAAAATAATAAGTAAAATTTAATAGTTACAAAAAATCACGGCAATAAAAGCTTTTATTGCCGTGATTTTTTGAAGGTTTAATTTGACCTTTTAATCAGTGTCTCACCTGATTTTATTATGTAGGGCTTGCCGTCCTCGGTAAACCAAATATCTAAGAGCGTCGGATTATAGACCATACTGCCATCGGCGCTGAAAACAAGTGAGCGGTAAGCGGAAACATAATCGTAAATCTCAATATTCGTAGCATACCATACATCGGGCTTATTTGAAAGGGCAGAGCATATTTTATCAAGCAGATCCCAGTTCTTATTGTTTTCAAACTCAAAGCTGTGCCCCCAAAGGTAGAAAAGTCCGGGAGTCTGAGCCGCTTCATAAGAGGACATAGGCTCGTTTAAAAACTTATCAATATATCCGAAAAGCTCGGGGTTGGTGTGGTGGGCGGTCGGCATCCAGGCATGCCAGTCTGTCGGCAGGGCAAAGCTGTCGTTATCGCCGCCGAGCGTGCGGGAGTATACTATTCCAAGGTCTGTAAGGTAGCGCTTAATATTGCCGTACTCCGCGCCGTTTTCGAACCGCGTTATGCCCGAATCGGGGTATGCCATTCCGCGTATTATCATACTAAAATCATTTTCAAGCTCGGTTCTGCACTCAAGCACATCGCGTATGCCGTCTATCGGCAGCTGCTTGCCCGAAGCACGGTGGTATTTACCGTGCACGGCAATTTCGTTGCCTGTATCAATAAGATATTTTTTAATCTGCTCGTGCGTTAAATGCCAGTCGCCCTCTTTTTCGGCTATAAACCCGCTGTTTATATTAAAGGTGCATTTAAGCCCGTGGGCGCAAATTGTCTCGGAAAAACGGATGTCGTCCTTGCAGCCGTCGTCATAGCTTAGCGTGACTGCTTTCGAAAGACCACCGGGGAAACGTAAAAATCTGTAACGCATAGTAAAAAAATTCCTTTCTTATTTGCAGCAGCAGCTTTTGAAAAGCTTGTCTGTATCAAGCCTTTTTTCATCGCGATTTAATATAAAGCCGAGCTTTTTGCAAAGCCTTTCGGTTTCTTCACCATCATAAAACGCGTTAAGAACCGAGCGCTCCGCTGCCACATGCAGGGTGCTGCGCAGAAGACCGTCGGCAAATGCCGCGTCGTCGGTTGTAACAAGTCTTAAAATCACCATTTTTTCACTATCGAGCGTGTAAAGGCAGTAGCCTAAAACCTCGTCGCCGCAGCGTTCTGTAACGCAGCCCGATATATCGGAATATGTAAGCCCGTTTTCTTCCCACGCGGCGCGTATTTTTTCTTTATCGGTTAAAGGTGCTAAGGTAATCAACTTTCTTCCTCCTTGCTTTGCGATACGTTGGTAAGCCGCCGCATTTCGCGCTCGTTTAATGCACGCCACTTGCCCTGCGGCAGCATACCGAGCTTAACGCCCGCAATTTCGGTGCGTTTAAGGCGAATAACGCTTAAATTCACCGCCTCGCACATACGCCTTATCTGGCGGTTTCTGCCCTCGTTCAGTATGAAAATAAGCACGGTTCTGTCTTCCTTGCGCTCTGCCACAAAGCAGTCGCAGGGGAGCGTTTTTTTGCCGTCAAGCAAAATTCCCTCGCGCATTTCAATCAGCTTTTCGTCCGTCACATCGCCCTTTACGGTCACGCGGTAGGTCTTGTTTACATGGGATGAGGGGTGGGTGAGCTTATTGGCAAAATCACCGTCGTTCGTCATTAAAAGCAGACCCTCCGAATCGCGGTCAAGCCGACCAACGGGGAAAAGGCGCACGCCTGCGTCCTTTACTAAATCGCAAACGTTTTTACGCCCCAACTCATCCTTTGCGGTGGTAACGTATCCGCGCGGCTTGTGCAGCATTATATATACTTTTTCGGAAACAGGCACTACCGCCTTACCGCGAACGGTCACTTTATCCCTTTTGGGGTCAACCTTTGCGCCTATAACGGCAATATGCCCGTTTACCTTTACCTTTCCGCTTTCTATAAGCTCCTCGGCTTTTCGGCGCGAGGCTATGCCACATTCCGCAAGGTGCTTTTGCAGTCTTATTCTGTTATCCTTCATATCTACTCCTAAATGCTTAATAATATGTATTTTATATTGGCTAAAAGCCGTGAATAAACGCTTTGCCGCGGCTTTGTTACCGCAATCTCACGCGGCGCTTTTATTTCCACAGTTTCAATTATATTTCCGTTAAAGCTGTATTCTGCGGTGCCTACCGTTTCGCCGCGGGATATGGGCGCATACAAAAACTGCGGCAGACGTATTTCGCAGCTTATTTTTTCGGTTTCAAGCGTGTTTATAATGTAAGGTTCTATAAACACGTCGAGATTTTCATTATCCGAGCCGATAACGGGCAGGGTAAAATGCGAAATCTGCGGGGTGTAGGAGGTCTGACCTATTAAGTCAAGCCCGTAATCAAGCAGAGCCGCATGGTCGCGCCAGTCGTCGGGGTCGCAAAGCGTTACGGCTACGGCGAGCTTACCGTCTCTTTTAGCTGCCGAAACAAGGCAGCGCCCCGATTTTTTGGTAAAGCCCGTTTTTACACCCACCGCGCCCTCATACAGCTTTAAAAGCTTATTGTGGTTTGAAAGGGTGCGCTTATAGGGCGGGTTGCCGTAGCATAAAGTGGCGGTTTTTGAGGCGGCGGCTTTGGCAAATTCCTCATTTTTAAGCGCAAAGGCGGCAAGCAGTGCTAATTCCCGCGCGGTTGTGTAGTGTTCCTCCGCGTCAAGCCCCGAGGGGGTTACAAAGTGGGTGTTTTTAAGCCCCAGTTCCGCTGCGCGACGGTTCATAAGCTCGGCAAATGCTTTAACAGAGCCCGAAACCGCAATTGCGGTGACGTTTGCCGCATCGTTCCCCGATGCTAAAAGCATACCGTAAAGCAGGTCGTGCAGGGTTACGGTATCGCCCGGCAGCAGTCCCATTGAAGACCCCTCAACCTTTAGCATATCCGCCGTTACGGTTATTTCCTTTTCCAAATTGCCGTGCTCGCAAAGCAGCAAGGACGTCATAATTTTAGTCGTACTCGCCATAGGCAGGCGCGTATCTGCATTTTGACTGTACAAAACTTCGCCGGTATCACCGTTTATTACCGCCGCCGCTTTGGCAGACGTGGAAACGGCGCTTACCGGCAATGAAAAAATTATACATATTACAACAAGCGCGACAATTCTTTTCATAAACTCCACCTCTTAAAAAGTTTATTAAAAGGCGGGGATTTATATTACTGTTCTTCTTTTTTGCGCTTATCCTTTGAGAAAAGCTCCTTTGCGCGCTCAATAACATCGGGCGCCATTGCAAACGCCTTTTCGGCGGAGCTTAATTCATTATAGACGGGCATCATTTTAACATTGCCGTCGCTAACGGCTATAAAGGCAACGGGCGCTATTGTAACCCCTGCGCCGCCACCACCGCCGAAAAGCCCCGATTGGGTCTTGCTCGGGAAATCGCTGCCGCCTGTTGCAAGCCCGAAAGAGACTTTAGAAACGGGCAGCAGGGTAACGTCGCCTACCACTATCGGGTCGCCGATAATGGTGTTTGCGTCCACCATTGCGCGGAGCTTGTCCATAGTTACGTCCATAATGCTTTTAATGCTGTTTTCGCTCATAATTCATTCCTCGTTTTAAATTTATTAAATTCCGAAAGCGCCGCAACTGCGGCAGCCAACAGGAAGAATAGCCGTAGCTTTACCCGCGCCGAAAACGCGAAATCGGGCTTTGCGCTTTCAAAATCGGCGCGAATGTCAATTTGCTTGAGTGCTATATTTGAAAGTGAATCAAGCAGGCTCAAAATCGGGTAAACTGCCGAGCATACCGCGCCGTAATAAATTGCGGTAAGCGCCGCGTCGTCCGCTGCGACCTTTATTCCCAAACAAAGTCGGGTGATTTTTATGTGCCGCAGCTGCTTTTTTATTCGTAAAATAAGGGCTTTTATAAAAGACGTTATTTCACTTAAAGCAACCCTAAAGCCCTTTTCGCGGTTTAACTTTTTAAAGGGGTTTTCCGCCTGTTTTTCGGCTTTTTTATCGCTTTCCGCGTCTGCTTTGGGCTTTTTAATATCTTTCCCGGGTTCTATTTTATAAATTCGTATTCCCGCAAATCTGACGGTCATAAAAAAGGAGTCGGTGTACTTTATATCAAGGCTTATAGGCAGAAAAAGCAGCAGAACGATTAAAAGAACTACCACGGAAATAATAGTTAAAGCAATCAAGCGGTCACGCTCCCCGAAGTTTCCGCCGCCGTTTCCTCGTCAAGCGGTATTTGCTCGGCGGTGCTTTCTTCGGCGTTTTCGTTTTTAGGCAGCGGGGGCAAGCCCGATAGATCGTTTATACCGAAACAGCGCAGAAAATTTTTGGTGGTGCCGTAAAGCAGAGGCTTGCCGGGTAATTCCAGTCTGCCGCGCTCCTCAATAAGCCCTTTTTCCACAAGGGTGGTAACAACGCCCGAGCAATCAACGCCCCTTACCTGCTCAATAAACGATTTTGTAACGGGCTGATTGTAAGCCACAACCGCCAAAACCTCAAGCGCGGCGGGGGATAAGGGGGTGCGCCGCCTTATATCAAACATTTTCTTTATATAATCGGCATATTCCGCCCTTGTTGCAAGCTGATAGGTATTATCAAGCCGCAAAAGCTCCAAGCCGCTTTTTTGCTCCTTGAGCTTTTTTTCAAGCGATTCCATTACCTTTACAACCTTTTCTGGCGCAATATCGAAAACCTGCGAAAAGCGGTCTATGCTTTGCGGCTCGCCGCCCGAGAAAAGCACCGCCTCAAAGGCGGATGTAAGCTCTGACATTGTCATTTGCGTTTATGCTCCTTAATAAGTGTTATGTCGGCGTCCTCTGCGTCGCCCTCAATTTTAACACGGTTCCCCCTGCAAAGCTCAAGCACTGCTAAAAATGTGGCTACAAGCTCCGAACGGCTGTTTGCCGTTTTGTAAAGCGACATAAGTTTTTTTGAGCCGCCCGACCATAGGTTACGCATTACGAAAACTATTTTGGTTGACACGGCAACAATTTTTTTCGCCACGATTTTTGTAAACGGCGCGGTAGATGGGGGTAAGCGGCGCTGACCTCTGCCTACCGCCGCAAGGTACGAAAGGTACATAACGTCGGGCGAGTGGGTAAGCTCATAAGTATTATCAAATTCAAGCTCGGCGGGCTTGCGCACGAATTTATCAAACCCTACCTGCATAGTAGATAACTGCGCGGCTATCTGTCGGCAGGTCATATATTCAAGCAGCTCGCCCGTAAGCTCTTCTTTAAGTTTTTGCACTTCCTCATGGCGCGGTAATAGGCTCACGGTTTTAATATACAAGAGCCTTGAAGCCATTTCGAGAAATTCGCTTTTAATTTCCATTTCCTCATTGCGGAAAAGCTCTATTTGCGCCAGATATTGGTCTATAAGCACCGATAGCTGTATATCGTAAATATTAAGCTTGTTTCGGGCTATAAGCTGTAAAAGCAGGTCAAGCGGACCCTCAAAGCCCTCAATTTTATAAGACGGTATATATTCCATAATCAAATAAACGCCCTGAACGGCAATGAAGCCAGCATATTTAAAAACCACATAACGCCGTTGCTTAAATACCCCAGCGGTTTATCGAGCGCGCCGAGCCAGATAAGGGCTAAAAGCGCAAAGAATATATAACGCTCATAGCGCATAAGGGCGTAATACTGCTTGTCCGGCAGCAGCGCCGATAAAAGGCGCGAGCCGTCAAGCGGGGGAATGGGTATAAGGTTGAAAACGGCAAGCGAAATATTTATGCTTGCAATGTAGAAAAAGAAGATTGCAATATAAAGAAATACCGTGCCTGTAAGCAGATACTGAAAAATATTGCAGATAATAAGCGCGATAAGCGCAACAATAAGGTTGGAAACAGGACCCGCCAAAGCGGTAAGCGCCATATCGCGCTTGGGGTGCTTAAAGTAGGAGGGGTTTACGCCTACGGGCTTTGCCCAGCCGAACCCGACAAGCAGTATACACGCGGCGCCCAAATAATCAATATGCGCAAAGGGGTTAAGTGTCAGCCTGCCCTGATAGCGGGGCGTTGGGTCGCCGAGCTTTGTTGCGGCAAAGCCGTGAGCAAATTCGTGTATGGGTAAGGTTAAGAAAATTACAACGAGAGAGGACAGTATATAGGCTATACCGCCGCTGACCGATGTTATTCTTCCCGATAAAAGTTGATTTATCAAGCTATACAGCTCCGTTTCAAAATAATAGATACTATAATTATATAACAAACAGTAAATAATTACAAGATATTTTTACAGTATATTGTGTTTTAAAAAAATTTTTTATATAAGGCTTAAATAAATGTTGATTTATTCTTTGATTTACTATATAATGAAAATATAATATGCGTGCCAACTTTTTTGCTTGGGCATACATATAAAATTTTCTTTGAAAACGGAGAATTAAAATGACAATCAACAAAGAAAAAAACGGCTCTGAGCTTGTTTTAACGCTTGAGGGCAGGCTTGACACAACTACCGCGCCTATGCTTGAAAAGGAGCTTAAGCAGGAAATAGGCGGCGTAAACCTGCTTATTATGAACTTTGCGGGCGTTGAATATATATCGTCGGCGGGTCTGCGCGTTCTGCTTGCTGCGCAAAAGGTTATGAACAGGCAGGGGCAAATGATAATAAGAAACGTGAATGACACAATAGCGGATATTTTTGAAATAACCGGATTTTCCGATGTTCTGACGGTAGAATGAAAAAGCACCTTTCCCGCAAGGCGGCGGGGGCGGATTTCGCCGTCGGTTCATTCGGTCATTTTCTTATATGGGGTATTTGCTCATCGCTTTCGGTTACGGTATGTACCATAGTTGACGCGCTGCTTGTAGGCAATCTTACAGGCAGCAGCGGGCTTGCCGTGGCGAATATTTCAACCCCCGTGTTTCTTTTCTATGCCCTTATAGGTATGACGGTGGGCATAGGCGCAAATGTGGGGATAGCGCGGCTGCTCGGCACAGCCGATATTGAGGCGGCAAACCGTACCTTTTCGGCGGTGCTCGGTCTCGGGCTTATATTAAGCGCGGCTGCGCTGCTGCCCCTTTTATTCAAGGACGCGTTCTTTGCTTTTTTAGGCGTTACAAAGGAGCTTTACCCAAAGGCTGACAGCTATCTTACAGTCGTAATGTACTCCGCGCCGGCTTTTATTATGTACCACATACTGTCGGCGTCTGTTCGGTCTGACAGTGACCCTGTACTTGCCGCAATAGCCTCGGGCACGGTTATTTTTGTAAATATAGCCCTTGATATTATTTTTATGCAGGTGTTAAGGCTCGGAATTATAGGCGCGTCCGCCTCGCTTTGCATAGCCGAGGCTCTGGGTGTTTTGGTTTTGCTTTCCCACTTTTTCAAAAAAAGCAGTCTATTAAAATTAAAAATAGCCCTGCCGCGAAAATCCGATATAAAGGATTTTGTTTCAAACGGCTTTGGGGTAGGCTCATCGGGCTTTTTCAGCGCTGTGGTAATGCTTGCTTTTAACACTCTGCTTTTGCGTTTCGGCGCATCAAACGGCGCTTTGTATGTTGCAATATACGGCGTGCTTTATACCGTAGGCACAGTTCCCGGCGGAATATTTGAGGGAATATCGGGCGCGCTTTCCACAGTAACGGCGTTTACGGCGGGGGAGTCGGACATAGCGGGTATTTTCGCCGTAAGAAAGCGGGCGGTTTTAACAGCTTTAATTGTGGGCGGCGTAATATCACTTTTATTTGCGGCGTTTCCAAATACACTTGTCGGCTTTTTCGGAATAAAAAGCACCGTGGCGGCTGCGTCTTTGCGCATTTTTGCAATAAGCGTTGTTTTTACGGGAATAAACACGGTGCTTACTGCCTACTGGCAGTCGCTTGGCAGGGCGGGGGCTGCGGGCGTAATATCGCTGCTGCGCAGCTGCTTGCTTATGCTGGCACTCGGCGCGGTGCTTATACCTAAAAGCGGCATTACAGGGCTTGCGCTTACATATGCTGTAACCGAGGCGCTTTGCACGGCGGCTGTAATTATATTTTCATACACCGCCGCAGCGAAAAAGTATGTAACGGATAAATTCGGTGCAATGGGCAGGTGCTTTGAAAGCGTTTATGCCATAAAAACCGAAAGCACAGAGCAAATATCCGCCGACCTTGAAGGGATTTGCGGCGAATGGAATATAGCGCCTCGGCACGCTTTTTTCATTAACTTTATTTGCGAGGAAATGCTGCTTAATATAATTAAATTCGCGCTGTCGGGCGGCGGCAAAACATATTATATTTCAATAAAGCTTATGGAAAAGAGCGGGGACTATATTCTCCGCATACGGGATAACGTATCGCGCTATAATCCCTTTGAATCGGACGGCGACGAAATTGACAGCGGAGTTTTAAGGCTTATAAAGGCTAAAACGAAATATTGCGATTACCAGCGTAAAATGATTTTCAACTATTTGTATACGGTGTTATAAGGAGTAGGGCAGTGCAGGGTCAGAACATATTCGGTAATGAAAAGGAAATAAAAAGACTTGAAGTGCAAAACCGACTGTTTTCAGAACTTGAAAAGCCGCTGATTTTAAGGCTTTTTTCGGGTAAAAGCGGGCTTTCGGTGCTTGATATAGGCTGCAATAACGGCGCTAAAGCATTCGGTCTTTTTTCACACGATATGTTTTCGCGGGTAATAGGCGTAGACTGTGACGCAGAGCTTATAGAAAAAGCCGATAAGGCTTACGACTCACAAAAGTTTTCCTTTTACAAAGCGGATATTGAGTCGCCCGAGTTTGCCGAAAATTTTAATATACAGCAGTTTGATATAATTTACATATCATTTGTGCTTATGCATTTGCGCGACCCCGAGGCGCTGCTCGTAAGACTTAAAAGCCTTTTAAAACCCGATGGCGTGCTTATTGTGACAGAGGGAAACGACGGAATATCGGATATATCCCCCTGCGGCGCAAAGCTGTTACGCGGCGCTTTGGAAATTCTTAAAAAAGATAAATATGCGGGAAACCGCGAAACGGGTAAAACACTGCCCGACATTTTAAGCAAATGCGGATATTCGGATACCGAAACACTTTGCGAATATATATCGGCGAAAGCCGACGAAACAGAGAAAAAAGAAGATATATTTACAACATTTTTTTCATATCTTCCCGATGATGTTGAGCTTTTACTTGAGGAAGATCCCGAAAACGCCGAATATATAGCTTTTTCCGATTGGCTGCGGGAAAATTACGAAAGTTTGCACCGCGTTATTACCGATAATAAAACCGAAATTAAAATGGGACTTAAAATTGCAGCCTGTAAAAGAAAGCCGTGAGTATAAATGGAAAACAGAATAGCTGCGGAAAACGGAGCGGTATTTTATTTAAGCCCGCTGCGGCTTAATGAAATAAGCACGGCAAAGGCGCTTTGCGATATATGCGTGGGTAAAAATTTATATTCCGAAAAGGACCTTGGCAATACAGTTGAAGATAAAAAGCAGTTTTTTTGGCTTTTAAAAACCGAGGACGGGGAAACAGCGGGATATATTTATTATAAATTGACTGATACAAAAGCCCTTGCAAAATACGCAAGGCTGGATGAAAAAATTCTGCTCGGAGTAAGCGACAGCGGCGACAAAATAGGTCAGATACAGTCAGTAGGAATAAAGGAAAAATTCAGAGGACTCGGCATTGCGGCGCGGCTTATAGAATTTGCCGCAGACCGCCTGCAAAAAGCAGATGTAAGCGTGGTGTTTACGGTCTGCTGGAAAGCGGAAAACGGCGCGTTTTTAGCACCTGCGCTTAAAAGCTGCGGCTTTAGCTTTTTAGCGTCCGCCGAAAATGTGTGGTACGATGAAAAGCAGCTTATTTGCCCCATATGCGGCGGGCGCTGCCGCTGCGGTGCGGAAATATACTTTAAAAAACAGGAAAGGAACTAAGGGTATGAAAATAAGGCTTTTACCTAAATTTATTATTTCGCTTGGCGTAATAGGTCTTGTTATGACGGTTGCGGTATCGCTTTTCAGCTACGCCACCTCAAAATCATACCTTGAAAATATGTATGCCGAGCGGGTTATGACCAACAGCAATGCCATTGCCGCAATGCTGCCCGCCGAGGATGTTAAAGCAATTATAGCAAGCGGCGGCGATAAGACCGACGCCTACAAGAAAACAGCCGCGCTTTTCAACAAGCTTAAAAAGGACGGAAACGTAACCTTTCTTTCGCTTGTTGTGCCGGATGAGGACAGCGTGCATTTTTACATTGACGCAATGGTGGAGGAAATGGGGGACAGCCCCGAAAACCAGTTGGCATACGGCAGCAACGTGCCGTATACCGAGGCGGCTAACCCCGACGACCCGCGGGATATGGAAAAATACATAACAATATGGCAAATGTACTCGCAAAACAAGGGGCTTGAAAAGCCGATTGTAACCGATAACAGCTACGGCTATAACTACACGGGAATATCTGTTATAACCGATGAAAACGGCAAAGCGATTGCCGAAATACAGTATATACTTGATATGAGCAAGGTGCGGGCGCACCTTAACTCTTTCCTTATAAATATGCTTTTAATAGCCTTTGCGGTTATTGGACTTACCATTTTAGCCTATATATTCTTTGTGGGCAGGGTGGTTACAAAACCGATAGGCAAGCTTGCCGCATTTACAAAGAATATTACCGAAACGGGCGTATTTGAAAATCAGCGTATTTCACTTAAAACAGGCGACGAAATAGAGCAATTAGGCAATTCCTTTAACTATATGCTTGAAAAGCTTGAGAGCTACATTGCAAACCTTTCAAGGGTTACTGCCGAAAAGGAAAGAATAGGTGCGGAGCTTGATATTGCAAAAAACATTCAGGCTTCAATGCTGCCCTGCATTTTCCCTGCGTTCCCCGAAAGGCGCGAATTTGATATTTACGCCACAATGGACCCCGCAAAGGAGGTCGGCGGCGATTTCTACGATTTCTTTATGGTGGACGAACGACATTTGGCAATTGTAATGGCGGATGTTTCTGGAAAGGGCGTTCCCGCTGCGCTGTTTATGGTTATAGGCAAGACACTTATTAACGACCACACCGTTCCCGGAAAAGATTTGGGCGAGGTTTTCACCGAAGTAAACAATATGCTTTGCGAATCAAACAGCGAGGGACTTTTCATAACCGCGTTTGAGGGTGTGCTTGACCTTGCTACGGGCGAATTTAACTTTGTAAACGCGGGGCACGAAATGCCGTTTATTTTAAAGGCAGGCGGCGAATTTGAACCTTTTAAAATACGTCCCGGCTTTGTGCTTGCGGGTATGGAAAATATGAAATACCGCGCGGGCAGCATTACGCTTGGCGCGGGCGATAAAATTTTCCAGTACACCGACGGCGTGACCGAGGCTACAAACTCCGAAAACAAGCTTTACGGTATGGATAGGCTTAAAGCCGCGCTTAACAGCGTTAAAGATGCTGCTCCTGTCGAAATTTTGGGCGAAGTTAAAGCCGATATTGACAAATTTGTATCGGGCGCGCCGCAGTTTGACGATATAACAATGCTCTGCCTTGAATACAAGGCAAAAATGGGGGATGGGTGTGTTATAACCGTGCCTGCCGCAGCAGAAAGCATTGATAAAATTACCGAGTTTATAAATACCGAGCTTGAAAAGCTTGATTGCCCTAAAAAAACTCAAAAGCAGATAGATATAGCGGCGGATGAAATTTTTTCAAACATAGCGCACTACGCTTATGAAAGCAAAGATGGCAGCGCAGAAATAAGGCTTGAAAAGAGCGATAACCCGAAGGCTGTCACACTCACCTTTACCGATAGCGGAATACCCTACAATCCGCTTGAGAAGCCCGACCCCGACGTAACCCTTTCGGCTGATGAGCGCGAAATAGGCGGGCTTGGAATTTATATTGTTAAAAAGACAATGGACGAAGTAAACTACGAGCGGAAAGACGGTAAAAACATACTGTCCGTAACAAAATACCTGTAAGGAGAGCGAAAAATGAGCGATTTGTTCAGAAAGAAAAGTATTGAAAAGGTTACCTCGCCCGAGCAGCTTAACGATTACATAAGAGTATCAAACCCCGGCGTATGGACGGTGCTGGCGGCGGTTGTGATTTTGCTTGCGGGCGCGTGCGTTTGGGGCGTGTTCGGGCGGCTTGATTCGGCGGTTCAAACCGCGGGCACAGCCGAAAACGGCGAAATTGTATGTTATGTTAAGGCGGCGGATATATCTTCTCTTACCGATAAATCGTTTATTTCGGTAAATGAGGAGGAATACCCCGTAACCGATATTGCGGCAACTCCCATACGGCTGGATAAGAAAAAGGACGGCAGTATTTTAAGCCTTGCGGGAATAGACGAGACCGACGCGGTGTATGAGGTTCGGGCAAACGCGGCGGGACTGCCTGACGGCGCATATAAGGTGACGGTAATTAAAGAGCGGGTAGCGCCTATCTCTTTTATTCTTAACTGAGGACGCTTATATGGAAAAGGTAAAAGAAACTAAAAAGCTTAAAAAGCCCGTAACGCACGGTGCTGCTGACGTGCCCGTAATAATGCAGATGGAGGCGCTTGAATGTGGCGCGGCAAGCCTTGCAATGGTGCTTGCCTACTACGGCAAGTGGCTGCCGCTTGAGCAGGTACGCTTTGACTGCGGCGTATCGCGTGACGGCTCTAACGCGCGCAATATTTTAAAAGCCGCCCGCAGCTATGGGCTTGCCGCTAAGGGCTACAGGTATGAGCCGAACGATTTAAGGCGCGACGGAAAATTTCCCTGCATAATTCACTGGAATTTCAACCATTTTGTGGTATTGGACGGCTTTCGCGGCAACAAGGCGATTTTAAACGACCCCGCAAAGGGAAAATACGCCGTGTCTTTGAAAACCTTTGACGATTCGTTCACGGGCATTTGCCTTTTGTTTGAGCCGACCGAAGATTTTACACCGGGCGGCAAGCCGCCCTCTGTTTTGGCGTATGCCAAAAAGCGCTTAAAGGGTGCGGGCAGCGCCGTTGCATTTGCTGCAATTACCGCGCTTATAACTGCCATAACGGGGGTTATAAGCCCCGCCTTTTCACGCGTTTTTGTTGACAGATTGCTAACCGGCAAAAACCCCGAGTGGTTTATACCGTTTATTATAGGCTTATCGCTCCTCGGCATTTTACAGCTTGTTGTGGGGTGGATAAACGCCGTTTATTCCCTTAAAATTAACGGAAAGCTTGCTATGGTGGGCAGCACAACCTTTATGTGGAAGGTGCTGCGTATGCCTATGGAATTTTTCTCGCAGCGTATGGCGGGGGATATTCAGGGGCGACAGTCCTCAAATGCGAGCATAGCGGGCAGCCTTGTAAACACCTTTGCACCGCTTGCATTAAACGCGGTAATGATGGTGTTTTACCTTGTTGTAATGATAAGGTACAGCCTGCTCTTAACCGTTATTGGCATTTTATCGGTGCTTATAAATCTTGTTTTCTCAAACATTATTTCAAAAAAGCGGATAAATATTACCCGCGTGCAAATGCGCGACTCAGGTAAGCTTGCGGGCGCTACCGTTGCCGGAATAGAAATGATTGAAACAATTAAGGCAAGCGGCGCAGAGAACGGATTTTTTGAAAAATGGGCGGGCTATCAGGCAAGCGCCAATACACAGCAGGTAAAATTTCAAAAGCTTAATCAGCTGCTCGGTCAGCTGCCCGCGCTTGTAAGCTCGGTTTGCAACACGGCGGTTTTGATGGTGGGCGTGTACCTTGCAATGCAAGGCAGGTTTACCGTTGGTATGATAATGGCGTTTCAGGGCTTTTTGGGCTCGTTTATTTCCCCCGCAACGTCGCTGATTTCGGCAGGGCAGAGCTTACAGGAAATGCGCACCGAAATGGAGCGCATAGAGGACGTAATGCGCTACCCGACCGACGTTCCCGAGGATGCGCCCGTAAGCGATAACTGCGAGTACGATAAGCTTTCGGGCAATATTGAAATGAAAAACGTTACCTTCGGCTATTCCCGCCTTGCAGAGCCGCTTATAGAAAACTTTAATTTATCGCTTAAAACAGGCAGCCGCGTGGCTTTTGTAGGACCCTCGGGCTGCGGAAAATCCACCCTTTCAAAGCTGATTTCGGGGCTTTATAAGCCATGGAGCGGCGAAATACTTTTTGACGGCAAAAAAATATCTGAAATTGACCGCAGCGTTTTTACAGGCTCACTGGCTGTTGTGGACCAGGATATAATCCTGTTTGAGGATACAATAGCAAACAATATTAAAATGTGGGATAATTCAATAGAGGATTTTGAAATGATAATGGCGGCGCGCGACGCACAGCTGCACGAGGATATTATGCAGCGCGAGGGCGGTTATCAGTACAAAATGACCGAGGGCGGCAAGGACTTTTCGGGCGGTCAGCGGCAGCGAATGGAAATAGCGCGCGTATTGGCGCAAGACCCCACTATTATAATTTTGGACGAAGCCACAAGCGCGCTTGACGCTAAAACCGAGTACAATGTTGTAAACTCCATTAAGGATCGCGGCATAACCTGCATAGTTGTGGCGCACAGACTTTCAACTATACGGGATTGCGACGAAATAATAGTAATGGATAACGGCAGGGTTGCCGAACGCGGCACGCACGACGAGCTTATGAAAAAGGGCGGAATGTATGCCGAGCTTGTAACTAACGAGTAAAGGGGGAAAGACTTAATGGGTTGGTTTGACGAACAGATAAGGCAGCGAAAGCAAAACGACGACGATGTTTTTGCCGATTCGTTTGTAAATATGGCGGCTGCCGTTTTAGGCTCAAGGGTAACGGGCAGCCTTTCAGACGGCAGCGCGGCGGCGAAAAGCGCGATTGACGAAATTTTAAAATATTACCACGTAAAAAGCCGCGAAGTGCCCGATAATATAAAGGACACAAACGAGCAGCTTGAATATTTAATGCGCCCCTACGGCATAATGCGCCGCACGGTAAGGCTTGAAAAGGGCTGGTATCGCGACGCGGTGGGCGCAATGCTCGGCGTTATGAAGGAAAGCGGCAGGGTAGTCGCACTTATTCCCGCGGGGTTTTCGGGCTACTGCTATATTGACCCGGACAGCGGGAAGAAAATTAAAATAAACCGCAGAAATCAGCGCCTTTTTGATAGCGAGGCAATAGCCTTTTACAAGCCTTTCCCGCTAAAAAAAATCGGGCTGGGCTCGGTGGCAAAATATATTGCGGAAACGCTCTCGGCAGCCGATTTTGCGCTTATTGCCCTTGCAACTTTAGCACTCTCTTTAATAGGTATGCTCTCGCCTAAGCTTAACAATATTTTGTTTGCGGCGGTTTTGCCGTCGGGCAGTGTAAGGCTGCTTTTATCAATTGCGGTGTTCACGGTTTCGGTATCCGTAAGCTCTTTACTTATTTCCGCTACTAAGGAAATGATAACCGCAAGAATAAATACCAAAATGAGCGTTTCGGTGCAGGCGGCGGCAATGATGCGAATAATGAGCCTGCCGGCGGACTTTTTTAAGGGGTACGGCTCGGGCGATTTATCAAGCCGCGCGGCGCATATATCATCACTTTGCAATATGCTGGTTTCCGCCGTGCTTACAACGGGGCTTACCTCGGCGTTTTCGCTCATCTACATTTCGCAGATATTTATATATGCTCCTGTGCTTGTAGTGCCTGCAATAGCGGTTATTTTGGCAACGGTTGCTTTCTCGCTTATTTCCTCGTTTGCGCAAATGCGTATTTCAAAAAAGCAAATGGAGCTTTCGGCAAAGGAAAGCGGAATGAGCTACGCGCTTATAAGCGGCATACAGAAAATTAAGCTTGCGGGCGCAGAAAAAAGAGCCTTTGCCCGTTGGGGCAACCTTTATGCGCAAAACGCAAAGCTCACATACAACCCGCCCGCATTTATTAAGCTCAATTCGGTTATAAGCCTTGCCATTTCGCTTATAGGTAATATAGTTATGTACGCGGCGGCGGTAAAATCGGGTGTTTCGGTGGCGGATTACTATGCTTTCGGCACAGCCTACGGTATGGTTTCGGGCGCGTTTATGTCCCTTGCGGGAATGGCGCTTACCGCAGCGCAGATAAAGCCGATTTTGGAAACGGTGCAGCCCTTTTTTAACACCGTGCCCGAGATTTCCGAGGGTAAAGAGGTTATAACAAGGCTTTCGGGCGGAATAGAGCTTACCAACGTTTCTTTCAGGTACAATGAAAATATGCCGCTCATACTTGATAATATGTCCCTTAAAATCCGCCCGGGGCAGTATGTTGCCATAGTGGGCAAAACCGGCTGCGGAAAATCAACGCTTATGCGTTTGCTTTTAGGCTTTGAAAAGCCGCAAAAGGGCGCCGTTTACTACGACGGCAGGGATATTGAGCGAATAGACCTGAAATCTTTAAGGCGCAGAATAGGCGTAGTAATGCAAAACGGCAAGCTTTTCTCGGGGGATATTTATTCCAATATAGTAATATCCGCCCCGTGGCTTACGCAAAGCGACGCGTGGGACGCAGCCGAAAAAGCGGGAATAGCCGAGGATATACGCCGTATGCCAATGGGAATGAACACAATCATTTCCGAGGGCTCGGGCGGCATTTCGGGCGGACAGCGGCAGCGGCTTATGATAGCCCGCGCAATAGCGCCAAAGCCTAAAATTTTAATGCTTGACGAGGCTACAAGCGCGCTTGATAACCTTACGCAGAAAAGGGTTTCGGAATCGCTTGATTCCCTTAAATGCACAAGAATAGTAATAGCCCACAGGCTTTCCACCATAAAGCAATGCGACCGCATTTTGGTGCTGGACGGCGGGAAGATAACCGAGGACGGAACATATGACGAGCTGATAGCCCAAAACGGCGTATTTGCAGAGCTTGTGGAGCGGCAGCGGCTTGATACATAAAAATTTTTAATAAATAATAAGCCCTTTTGTAAATTTGATCGTATAAATAAGTGAAAGGGAAAAACCAAACGGAAAGAGAGGGTAACCGTGGAGAAAAACAATAATTTTCAGCAATTACTGACCGCCCTTTTCGATTATCAGGAAATTGAGGAAAACCCGCGGCTTAAAAAGCTTATTGATAAATCGCAGATTTACAGCAGAGAGCTATCTGACGATGAGCTTGATTTTGTAAACGCGGCGGGCGAAATAGATAACGGTAAAAAGCCAAACAGCGAGGAAAAGCCGTTATGAATGTATTTCTCTTAAAGGATAAGGTTTATACCGAGTACAAGGAAAAGGTAATGCGGTATATGCTGAAAAAGGTGCAAAACCCGCACGACGCCGAAGACCTTACAAGTGAGGTTTTTCTAAAGGTTTTTAAAAGCATAGAAGGCTTTGACGAAAATAAGGCATCAATTTCCACTTGGATATACACGGTGGCGCGGAACACGGTAATTGACTACTACCGCACAAGAAAGGATACCGCCGAGCTTGACGAAAACCTGACGGCGGAAAACGCGGACACCTCACTTTTTAAAAACGAAATGCTTGAAGCTTTAGCTGCCGCGCTCGAAATCATAGATGAGCGCTCGCGAAACATTGTAATTTTACATTATTATAACGGCTTACCGCTTAAAAGCATAGCGGAGGCTATGGGAATTTCCTATTCCCACACAAAGCTGTTACATAATAAAGCTCTTACAGAGCTTAAAAAATATTTTTAGGAGGATTTTAAAAATGGAAATGAAGAAGGAGCTGCTTGCAAAAGCAAAGAACACAAAGACACCTGAGGAGCTGCTATGTTTAGCACAGGAAAACGGTGAAGAAATGACCGAGGAGAGCGCAAAGGCATACTTTGAGCTTTTGCACCCGCAGACGGGCGAGCTTGCCGATAACGAGCTTGACAATGTATCGGGCGGGGGCTGTCACACAAAGGACGGCAGAGAAATTGTAACGGTATGTCACACCTGCGGAGGTTTTGTATGCAAAGATTGCGGCGGCCGTTATTTAGATACATCTACATTTCCGGTATGTAAAGAATGTGGTAAAACAGCAATTTGTAACCATTGCAAATATTGCACCTACGAAAAAGGGCTCTGGCTTTGCAATAAATAAAAATAAGACGAACGGAGAGTGTTAAAATGAACAAAGAACTGATCTCAAAAGCAAAAAAAGCAAAAACCCCCGAAGAACTGCTATGTTTAGCACAGGAAAACGGCGAAGAAATGACCGAGGAGAGCGCAAAGGCATACTTTGAGCTTTTGCACCCGAAAACAGGCAAAATAGCCGATGAAGAGCTTGACAATGTAGCGGGCGGGTGCAACAAAAACGACGGAAGAAAAATCGTTTCGGTATTTTGCATATGCAATAATTATGCCTGCAGTAAATGCGGCGGTAAGTGCATAGTAAACGCCGTAAAAAGTGCTTGCTGTAAGGAGTGCGGCAGATTAGCCAACTGCACAAACTGTCAGCATTGCTCTTATGAAAAGGGCTTGTGGCTTTGCAATTTCGGACGTTAAGGAGTGAAAGCTATGAAATACACAAATGAAATACTTGAAAAAGCAAAGCTTGCCAAAACCCCTGATGAACTGCTTTGTCTTGCAAAGGAAAACGGCGAAGAAATGACCGAGGAGAGCGCAAAGGCATACTTTGAGCTTTTGCACCCGAAAACAGGCAAAATAGCCGATGAAGAGCTTGACAATGTAGCGGGCGGCGGATGTCATACAGACGACGGCAGAGAAATTGTAACCGTCGGTCACGGTTGTACGGGTTTTGAGTGTAAAAAATGCGGCAGCAAAAATATTATCAATTCGGTCGGTATTGTGTTATGCAAATGCGGCTGCATGGCAGTATGTAACAACTGCAAATACTGCACATACGAAAAAGGACTGTGGCTTTGCAACAAAGAAAATCACCGAAAGAATTAGACGAACGGAGTGCATTGAAATGGAACTGAACAAAGAACTTATAGCAAAGGCGAAACAGGCAAAGACACCTGAAGAGTTGCTATGTCTTGCAAAGGAAAACGATGAGGAAATGACCGAGGAGAGCGCAAAGGCATATTTTGAGCTTTTACACCCGAAAACAGGCAAAATTGCCGATGAAGAACTTGAAAACGTTTCAGGTGGCGGATGTCATGCAGACGACGGCAGAGAAATTGTGACCGTCGGTCACGGCTGTACGGGTTTTGAGTGTAAAAAATGCGGCAATCAAATCGATAAAAATGCGGTCAGTGTTGGGATATGCAAATGCGGCCGCCTGACAGTATGTAACAACTGCAAATACTGCACATACGAAAAAGGACTGTGGCTTTGCAACAAAAGCAATCACCGAAAGAATTAGACGAACGGAGTGCATTGAAATGGCGCTGAACAAAGAACTTATAGTAAAGGCGAAACAGGCAAAAACCCCCGAAGAATTACTTGAAATGGCAAAGACTAATGGCGAAGAAATGACCGAGGAGAGCGCAAAGGCATATTTTGAACTTTTGCACCCGAAGACGGGCGAAATTGCCGACGAGGAGCTTGATAATGTAGCAGGCGGCAACTGCTACAACAGCGGACGACTTGTTGTTACCACGCGATTTCGCTGCTGGGATTGGCAGTGCAAAAACGGCTGCGCAAAGGATACGGTTGAAACCTCGGTTTTCCCGTACCGCCGTGTATGCAGAAACTGCGGAAATGTAACCTGGTGCGAATACTGCAAGTATTGCTCGTATGAAAGAGGCCTATGGCTTTGCAACAACCCAAATACCGAATACGGGAGGAAATTATAAAAATGAACAGTGAACTTATTTCAAAAGCGAAAGCTGCAAAAACTCCTGAAGAATTGCTGTGTCTTGCAAAAGAAAACGGCGAAGAAATGACACTTGACGGCGCAAAGGCGTATTTTGAGCTTTTGCATCCTAAAGCGGGCGAGCTTGACGATGAGGAGCTCGATAATGTATCGGGCGGCGGATGCTACAATATAGAGGGCAAGCTTATAGTTACCTCGCGCCACTCCTGCGATAAATTTAAATGTACTCAGTGCGGGCGCGACCATAAAAACGGCAACAGGGACGAAACCTGCCTGCGCAACTCCTATTGCCCGAGCTGCTATTATTCTAAATCGGTAGGTGCAATAATGTACTGTGAGAACTATGAAAACAGTAAAAAGTAAGCCTATCGCCCAATATTTATAAAGGAAAGCAGGCTGCCGTTTTTTCGGCAGCCTGCAAGGTTACAGCTATGCACTATGTATTAAATCCGAATATTGCCCTGCGCTCATGGCGGCTGGTGCCCTTTGCCTATTACATAAAGGGCGAGCGCAACGCGCGCGGGCTTAAAAGTGAAGAATTTGACTTTTTATCCGCCTGCGACGGAAAGACCGTGCTGCCGAGCGCTGCGGACAGCCCGCTTGCAGAAAAATTTCTTGCAAATGGCTTTATCCGCATAGCGGAAAACGGCGAAGAGACAGAGCCGTGGAGCAGACCTCGGCTTTGCGATAACCGCTATTTTCCCGCTATGAACTGGATGATAACCGGCAAATGCAATTACAACTGCCTGCACTGCTTTAACGCGGCGGATAATGCGCCGCTGCAAAGCGAATGGACGGCGGAAGAGGCGGAAAAGCTGCTTGACGAGGCGTATGAATGCGGAATAAACGCCTTTACAATAACGGGCGGCGAGCCCATGCTGCACAAAAATTTCTTTGATATTATTGAGGGGATTTATAAACGTAATATGTTTGTGGAGGAAATTAACACAAACGGCTATTACATAACTGCCGACGCTCTTGAAAGGCTTAAGAAAATCGGCTGTATTCCACTTATGAAAATTTCATTTGACGGATTGGGCTTTCACGACTGGATGCGCAACCGCGAAGGCGCTGAGGAAAACGCGCTCAACGCAATAAGGCTTTGCATAGAAAACGGTTTTCCCGTTAAGGTGCAAACAAACGTAAACCGCAAAAACCTTGACTCAATGCTTAAAACCGCCGAGCTGCTTGACAGTATGGGCGTTTCGGAAATGCGTATTATCCGCACAACTGAGGCGCCACGCTGGGTTCAGAACGCGGGCGACGCCGCATTATCGCTTAATGAGTATTATGACGAAGCGATAAAGCTATGGCAGAATTATGCCGCGGGAAAACATAAAATGGTGCTTACCGTGTGGCAGTTCGGCACGCTGTACCCCGTAACGCGGCATTACTCCCTTGCGGCGGTGGGCGCATGCAGCGGCGAATACCGCGACAGTTTGCCCGTGTGCCGAGGAAACCGCGGAATGATAGCCGTAGCGGCAAACGGAAACGTTTTCCCCTGTCACCAGCAATCGGGCTATTACGAGCAGCATAACGATATTCCGGGAAATCTAAAAAAAGAGCCGCTGCGCGAGCTGCTCTCCTGCGGCAGATATTTAGACGAGGTCTGCCTGACGGTGGGCACATTGCGCGAAAAGAACGATAAATGCGGAAAATGTAAATATTTTGAGCACTGCCTTGGCGGCTGCCGTGCTATTGCTTTGGCGCTTACAAACGATAAATTGGGCGTAGACCCCGCAAAGTGTCTTTTTTGGGAACAGGGGTACTACGAGCGCGTAAAAAACACTCTGCCAGATTTTATAAACACCACCACTGCGGAAGATAATTGAATATTAAAAAACGGTCTTGCCGAATTTAAGGGTAAGACCGTTTTGCACTCTGTTGATATTACTGCATATTGTTCTGTATATATTCTACCACGTCGCCGATTGTTTTGAGGTTTTCAATTTCCTCATCGGGAATTTCAACGTCAAATTCATCCTCAATAGACATAAGTAACTCAACTACATCAAGACTGTCAGCGTCAAGTTCTTCGGCTATTTTTGTGTCCATAGTCATTTCATCCGGATCAGCGTCCAACTGTTCTGCCAATATTTCTTTAACTTTCTCAAATACCATAATAAATTGCCTCCTGAAAAATTTAACCGCCGCATTTAAAAAACACAACGGCAATACACTAAACAAATAATATGTTCTTACGGCGCATTTGTCAATATATTTTTATTCTTTTTTTAAAAAAATATTCTAATTAAGGAAAATACAGTTAAAAGGTATTGCAAAGCAGAGCTTTTTAGTTTATAATATAATGCGATTATACATTTATCAACGAAAGGTGGGGAAGAGCGCCGCGGCGCTCCCTTATATGGCTAAAGAAAAACTCGTAAAATCCATAACCTCAATGGAGGAGGATTTTGCAAAATGGTACACAGATGTTGTGCTGAAAGCGGACTTAATTGACTATTCCTCTGTAAAGGGGTGTATGATAATCCGCCCTTACGGCTACGCGATTTGGGAAAATATTCAGCATATTGTTGACGGTATGTTTAAGGAAACAGGGCATGAAAACGTTTATATGCCTATGTTTATACCCGAAAGCCTGCTGCAAAAGGAAAAGGATCACGTTGAGGGCTTTGCGCCCGAGGTTGCGTGGGTAACCCACGGTGGCGATGAAAAGCTTGAAGAAAGGCTTTGTGTGCGCCCGACCTCTGAAACCCTTTTCTGCGACCATTTTAAGAATATCGTTCATTCTTACAGGGATCTGCCGAAATTATATAACCAGTGGTGCAGCGTTGTGCGCTGGGAAAAGACCACCCGCCCGTTTTTGCGTTCACGCGAGTTCCTCTGGCAGGAGGGGCACACCCTGCATGCAACCGCAGAGGAAGCAAAGGAAGAAACAATACGCATGCTCAATGTTTACGCCCGCTTTGCCGAGGAATCGCTTGCTATTCCGGTTGTAAAGGGCGAAAAGACCGCAAAGGAGCGCTTCGCGGGAGCCGAGGCTACATACACAATAGAGGCGCTTATGCACGACGGCAAGGCACTGCAAAGCGGAACCTCGCACTATTTCGGTGATGGCTTTGCCCGCGCTTTCGGAATAGAGTATACCGATAAAAACAACAACCCCGTAACCCCGTTTGAAACCTCTTGGGGTTCTTCCACACGTCTTATAGGC
>ULQP01003473.1_pt1 | contig 49768 bp, 47 predicted proteins | sample 1954571 | NCBI WGS metagenome assembly ULQP01 (sample SAMEA4835657, study PRJEB28245) | human gut metagenome | biome: gut microbiome; material: fecal sample | place: Denmark | collected 2008 | reverse complement strand
AATTTACAATAAGTATTTTGGCGATGGCCTATTTTTCGCCGTTGGAATTTAGTAAAAATATATGTATTTAGTACGGATATAATAGTTAATATTAATGAATTGGTGACGAATAAAAGTATTTTCATAAAATCGCATACAAATATTGATTATTACTTGCTCATGTAAATTTAAACCCTTACTTTTGCATCGGTTTAATCAATCAGCACCTGGTTAAATCTTAACTATTGTAATTTAATTATTTTAATTTTAAAGTAAACAATGACTAAAAGTGAAAAAGGCGTTTTAAAAGCCGGCCTACCTATGGAAAATTGCGTATCGACTCTCCAAATGAATGCGGAAAGCAGTGTCTTGTATGCCGGAAAAGGGCGCGGGCTGTTGGAACAGATCGGACGCGAAGGAATGAACGAATTCTTTGCGGGCGAAATCAGAGCCTACATTGCCGAATGTACATGCGAAGTCGGGCGAATGAACTGTATCCGTAAACCTTTCACGACCGAGCTGGTCAAGTGGCAGAAGCAATTTGTCGCTTTTGAAAAAAGTATCGATCCGGCAGAAAAAGGCAGTCCTGCCTACGAAGCCTCCTGTATCCTGTTTGCTTATATGAAGAAGCAGATGAACGAAGCAGAAAACCGTGCCCTGCAATTGCAAAAGAACCGTAACCGCACCGAAAAGCGTATTGCCGGGCGTGATGACCTCTCCGATGAACAAAAGTCGCAAGCCTTGCAGAAGGCCGATTCGCGACTGCTGGCTGGGCAGGCTGCCCTTCAATTGACTGCGGTGGCTACCGATCTTATCCCTGTCGTGACCGATCCCGAAGGTTATATCGACCTGTTGCGTTTCTGGTGGCAGGAACTTGGTCGCAACCTCTCGGATGATGATCTGGAACGTATCTTTCGCCCGATGCTGTCGTATGCCAAAAAACAGGCGCGCAAAGGGGTGAGAGTGAAAAGTGTTTACGTGGAATACCGCGAGGAACCGAAAGGGGTGCGGGCAGCGTGAATTTAGAAATGAATCTAAACGATACCATTTTAATAAAGTAATGAACAAAACAGAAAAGACTTTTTCCTTCATCTCTGTCAAAGACAGTTTTTTCAAAGCCCGCTATGAAGTGTTAGACGAAAGTACAGGCGACAACCATGTGATTACGTATGAAAACAAGGCTCCGGTGCATCCCAGTCTCTCCGAAGCGTTGCAGCGCATGGCGTATCATGTAGTCAATTTTACCGGATTAGTGGCGGTGGATGACAATTTCCAGATCACCGGTTATCAACGTCAGAACTGTGGTGATGCGCAATTGCTGACCATTTATGCCCGTGTGGGAACCTCCGAAGAGTTTTGCGGAAATGTGATGTCGCGCTTTCATATCGGCCGCGACGAATATGCTTCCATCGACCTGCTGCTCGAAGACCTGTCAAGCTGCGAACGTGAAGCGCTGGCTTATATCGAAACCGGCAAGCGTCTGGAGCATGATGTCTTCATCCGACTTGACAACGATGATTTACAAACCCTTCAAACTGCTGCTTGATGAAAAAGCATACTCTTACCATCGGTTGCCTCATGGGAGACCAGGCGGCAGCCTGCCTGATGCGCCTGATTACGGGCGAAAGAGGCTCACGCAGTTACACCTATTCGTGTGGCGAGGAATACGGGTATTTTTACGACCCGTTCCTGAAAAAATGGATGGCGTTCGACAACCGACACAATACCTGCCTGGTCGAACAATGCAACACCTCGAAAGAGGCCGAAAACTTTCTCTATGACGACACCGGGTTATTCGCCGCTTAGCGCGTTGATCCTGAAGCATACAGGCGAGGAGGTGGTGGCGGAATACCGTTTCCATCCCGGACGGGACTGGCGGTTCGACTTCGCCATCCCTTCCCGCCGCGTAGCTGTCGAGGTGGAGGGCGGCGCCTTCAACGGTGGCCGCCATATCCGCCCCGAAGGCTATCTGCGTGATATGGAGAAATATAATGAGGCGGCAGTCTCAGGCTGGTGCGTGATACGCGTGCTGCCGGGAGAACTGCTGATGCTGAAAACGTTACGATTAATGATAAGAGCTATCAATCAAAATAAATTATGCCAAGGCCATCAAGAAAAGGATTAGATTATTTCCCTTTGGACACAACCATTCTTAATGATATCAAAGTGCGGCGAATTAAAAGACAATTTGGCGCAGATGCTTTTTTACTTTATATTTCTCTTTTGTGTGATATCTATTCGAACGGTTATTACATAGAAGCGACCGACGATTATCTGTTCGACCAGGGCGAGAAATTAGGTATCGCTGAAAATAAGGTGTTGGAAATTCTTCTGGCGTGTGTTAAAATAGGCTTGTTCAATAACGAACTCTTTATGGAAAACCGAATTTTGACCTCTAAAAGCATTCAGGAACGTTTTTCTTTAGCAACCAAGAAACGTGCTGATAATCAAGTTGTTGAATACAAATGTGGTTTTGTTTCCGCTCCCGAAACCCCGGTTTCCGTGTCGGAAACTCCCTCAAAACAGGGTTTAAGTACACAAAGTAAAGTAAATGAAAGTAAAGTAAACTTACAACAACAGCAACAACACGCGTGCGAGGAGCCGAAAGAAGAACCGCAGAATTTGGATGAAGAGCGTGAGCGATGGAAAGAAGCTTTGCTGGCAGACGAAGACTGGCAAGCAACCATCGTGCGTTATTCCGGAAAAGGCATAGCCGTCCTGCAATATGCGCGGGAGGCCATGACCGTATTCGATGATTTCCTGCGCCTGAAATTCAGCCTGGATACGATCCGGACGAAAAAAGATTACAGCCAGAGTTTCATCGGCTGGTGGCGATACCACAATTTCAATCTGAAAACGGAAGAACTTTCCGGCGGCGTGCAGCAGCATATTCCTAAAGTGGTCTATTCATCCGGCCGGCCGGAACGTTCTTCGAAAGTGGAGGAATTGATGGAAACAGGGAAACGTGCGACGGAAATAGCCATGAAAATCTATAATTCGCAAGCCGTATGAGTTTGGAAATCAGACTGCAACATGCCATTGCCGACCGCCGCCTGATGACGTACCGGCCGGAGGAAATTCTTCCGGCGGTAAATCAAATATTATTCCAGACCTATGTTTTGCTGGGTTTTTCGCCTCCTAATGACCGTGATCTGGGTATTTTGATTGCTAAACTGGCAGCCGACCTTCAGGAGTCATATCCGAGCCTGACCTTGCAGGAGGTCGCTCTCTGTTTTGAATTGGGGGCCAAAGGTGAATACGGGGATTTCATGGGATTGAACCTGCGCACGATTACCCGCTGGCTGAAATGTTATCAAACCAGCGATTTGCGATACCGGGCTGTTGTGGAGCGTGAGCAAGCGAAATCGCTGTCCGCCCTTCCGCCCGTCTCCGAGGCTTACAAGGAGGAGCGCGAACGGGTATTTCTGCGCCGGGTGTTTGAGCAATACCGGGCAGGCTGTCCGATCGAGCGGCTTTATCCGGCGCGGGTGTATCTCTCCCTGCAAGCGCGGGGAATTATCCGCGACAGTCCGGAGGCGAAACGGACTGCCATGCGGCAAGCTGCCGGTTACCGGCCTGCCGGGAATATGGTCATAGACGAGGATATGCGGCTGGCGATGGTTAAGCAGCAGGCGATGGGGATTTTGTTGAAAAGATTTTTTGATAAAGCGATAGAGGCGGGTCGGGAGTAGGCTATAAAAATAAAACAGCCTCAGAATAAATCTGAAGCTGTTTCCTGGTGATCCGCCTGGGTCTTTAACCTATCCGGTTCACCGTCCTAAATATCAGGATGTTATCTTTAATCACCCTTTAGAGGGGGTACGATTTGGATAATGTTTTTTAAATATTAGGGATTTACTAAATTATATTCACCCAATTTGCTAACTTTGCGCAAAGTTCAAGTGCTAAGAACTGTTGGCATAGGATTTATTTTCAAATAATTTAAGTATGATATGATTCTTTATTTTGTAAAATATGCTATAGACTTTATAAAATAGTGAGGATCTAATAATAGATGTGGTTTAATGAAAAATATAAAAGAATTATTGGCTTCAAATTCAGTAAAGACCATTTCTCTCTTTTCTGGAGCAGGAGGGTTGGATGTTGGTGCAATTCTTGCAGGTGCCAAGATTATTTGGGCGAATGATGTGATGAAAGAAGCCTGTAATTCCTATTCAAAAAATATTGGTACGCATATTTGCCAAGGAGATATAAATAGCTTTATTACATCACTTTCACAGTTCAAAGGGGTAGATTTAGTTATTGGAGGACCACCATGCCAAGGTTTTTCTGTTGCTGGTAAAATGGATGAAGCTGATGAGCGTAGTAAACTAATATGGAGTTACGTTAAAGTCATTGAAACAATTTCGCCAAAAGCATTTGTTATGGAAAACGTAAAAGCGTTGGGCGTTCTTGAACGTTGGTCGTCTGTCAGAAATGTCTTATTAAAGAGATTGCAGAACTTAGGTTATTCTGTTAATTTCTGTATTCTTAACGCTTCGGATTATGATGTACCTCAGGCGAGAGAGCGTATTTTTATAATTGGCTTTAAGGGGAGTACTTTTGCTTCTCCAGACTTAGAAAGCATGCTTGAGCCATATAAAAAGAAAGCAAAAAGTGTTCGTGAAGCATTAAGTGTTCTTGATAAAGCTGGAACAGGTAATAATATAAGTGTTTGTAATGCGAAGATTACACTAACGACCAATCCTGTATTACGTAAATCTCCGTATGCAGGAATGTTATTTAATGGTCTTGGACGTCCGATAAAGCTTGACGGTTATAGTGCAACTTTGCCTGCTTCTATGGGAGGTAATAAAACGCCTATTATTGACGAAGATGCACTCTATTTACATTCACGACCTTGGGTTGAAGAGTACCATGAACGTTTATTGAAGGATGTTTCTATCGCTAAAACAGAGATAGCTCCCCAATGTTTGAGGCGATTAACTATTGATGAGGCTCGTGTAATACAAACTTTTCCAATGGAATATGAATTTAGTGGATCTCAATCATCGCAATACACTCAAATAGGAAATGCAGTTCCTTGTAATTTGGCAAGAGCGGTATGTTCTATGGTTATTAACGTTTTACAAGGGCGTATGCCTATACTTTACTCTGGACTTTTTAATCAGTAATTATGGCTTCAGTAGACTTAAAAACAGCATCATTGATTCTTGATAGGGCATTTATAGAATCTGAATTTTTAGAAGATAATCTCAGCCAGCGGATATCTAATATATTACGTGGAACTCACAAAACGTATCGTTATATTCTTGTTACAGCTCTCTTAGCTAAAGCAACGAACGAAAATATTAATCCACTGAGTCTTCAAAAGAGTGATGGAAAAGATGGCAAGTATGATGCTCGTTCTCTTTGTCACAAAGTAATAGTTCCATTTGAAACAGTAAAACTTCCCGGTTGCCTTGGTGGATCAAACGAACCATTTTTAAATAAACCAGCACGATTTGTTTCATTATCATTAACTAATGCTGTTCGAAGGGGGAAAGATTACAAAACATTATCTGAAGTTATTGCTGTTTTATCTGAAATATCGAATAGTGAAGATGCATACAAATACTTAAAATCTGCACTTTTTGTATTAAAGAAAGTGAGTACGGAATATATTTCAAAGTTTTCTGTTGGTGACAGCCTGATTGATATTAGCGAATTTTCTCAATTAGTACTCGATTATGTATATATGATTACGGAACATTCGTTGGAGGGCGAAGTTTGTCCTTTAGTGGTAGCTCAATTAGAACAAATGTACTTAGGAAAAGATTTCAAAGTTGAGCCTCATAAAGTAAATCAGAGTGGTGCGTCCTCTAAAGAAGTTGGTGATATTGATATTTATGATAAAAATAAGAATCTTGTTTATTCTATTGAAGTTAAAGATAAGAATTTTTCTAAACAAGATGTGATTCATGCAATTACTAAATTTAAACAAGCAGAACTTAGTACAAGTTTATTTATTTACGGAAAAAATGTCTCTTTTGACGAAGATGAAATTTTTCATGTACTGAAAGAAGTAGGACGCGAAGGACATTATTGTTGCCTAATATCAATACTCCATTATGCAAAATTAAGGATAAGTGATCTTAAAACACTAACGGTTAGAGATTTTGTTGATGGACTTCTGAAATTTGCAAAGGTAATTAACGTAAAAGATGACACTATAAACGTGATAAAAGATATTTCAATGAAAATATTCTAACAATTTGCCAGAATGCTAAAGTGTAATAATTCTCTTGTAGAAGAGAATTATTATTTACTAAATAAACGGTAGCAAAGGATTAACACTTTATTTTTCATTTTTATATATAGTAGGTTTTACCCCAAAATGCTTTCTGAAAAATTTATTAAAAGCACTTTGAGATTCAAAAACTAACAAAAAAGATATTTCTACCAAGGATATTTGTTCTTCAAGATAGTTGTTTGCTAATTCTATTCTTACTCCGTCAAGAATTGCTTGATATGAGGTGTTTTCGACAAGCAACTTTCTTTGAAGAGTGCGCTCACTCATGTTCAAATCACGTGCAACACTTTTCAAGTTGTCTGCGACTTCCATCGAATGATATAAGTACCTCTCATCGGAATAATTACTAAATAAGCATATTGTATTGACTGCCGGAGCATATACGGGCTGGACTGGTTCAAACTGTACGAGAAACTTGTTTAAACGCTATTCAAGTGAAAGATGTTTTCGTCATGCCAGCCCTGGAAACATTGTTTTTCGGAATTTAATTTGAATCATTGACTTTTCCAGTGAAGTATTTAGTCTGTGCAAGTCTTTAGATGAAAATACACTCGAAATGAAGTGAGAGGAAGATTTTCATCTAAACCGAAGGCTCGGACTTGAACAGGCTAAATACGGAACTTACCTTTGTCAATGCTTCATATTGAGTTCAGAGAAACTTTTATATGATTCTAACGAGAGTAAGTATATTAATTTTGATAATAAACTCACTCTCATAATATAATATCTAAGAATGTTTTCTCTATTCTTTTGTTGTTTCTGTATTTTTAATCTCTGATTTATTTGTCGCACTGCTATTTGTGGCTTGGGGGTAATTTTTATTCATATTGTCTAAAGTGGTTTGAAGTGCTTGCGCTAAATTGTTCCTTACTTGCAGCTCATTACTAAAGTATACAGGCAAATAAAATCTATCAATTTCAGTTTGTTTTAAATTTCCATATCCAACAGATTGAGCCATTTCTGACAATAAATCTAGTAGAAAAGAATTACTTGTTTCAAAATGTGGCGATTTATTATTTAAACTATCAAGATATTCCCTCCATGCATGTCTTACTTTCATGTTGTCTTGGAAAACAACATCTATTGTATTTAAAGCATCAACCCACTCTCTAGTAACAGGGCTTGATTTCCTATTAGCCATTAATGTTAAAAACAGATTTAGTTGAGCTTCTTTTTTTGTTTTTCGATCTTGATATTTAATTCCTAAGATCCAAACAATAATAGGTATAACTGCTACAGCTATAATTTGTCCTATGCCAATAATCAATTGTAATGTATCCATTTTATTAACCAACTTTCATTTTTTATTTTGCGAAAATACTAAAAAGTAACAACAATGTAGCTTAATCAATAAAAAAAACAGTATTTGAGACACGGCTCTTTCATTTAGGATTTCGTTGCTCGTTCAAAAATGTTGTTATTTTATAGCGAGTGGCTCCTAGGGTGGTTAGGGTATTTTTTACTTCCACGATTCATCATTCATGGAGTGATTTGATGGTTGGATAATATGCTTCCGATGATACCCATTTCTTTGATTTTAAATAGAATAAGCAGTTGAATAGATAGGTCGAATGGCAGATTTTTAGTAACTTTATAGTTGCAAATCAAATAGTTATGAATCAAATCAAGCCACTCGACCCAGTTCTTTCGATTGGAACGGACGCACACAGTCATATCACAAAAGTAGTAAATAAATTCGGCTCACGAGACAGTATTTTGTACAAACTGAAGGAATTTTCCTCATCCGTCCCAGATTTTAGAAGATCAGACAAAGGAAATATCCGTCACAGACTCGATGACATCATCATGCTAATGATACTTGCCCGCGCCTCAAAGTGTGTGGGTCGAACCGAGATAATAGAATTCGGCAGGCACAATCTTAATAAATTCCGCAAATTGGGCATGTTGAAGAACGGTGTCCCGTCCGAGGCGACTCTCTGCCGCATGGAGCACGGTATCGATGATCTGGCACTTGCCGACAGGATGCAGGAGTCGAAACGGTTAAGAAGACATCAGGCATACATACCTCTGAAAAACGTCTGTATGTGAGCAGTCTGCCAACGAACACTCCGGAGCTGGGTTCATTGGTACGCAACCACTGGTCGATAGAAAGCATGCACTGGTCGCTGGATTTCAATCTGCTGCAAGACAGGATAAAACGCAAGTCGACAAAAGCTGCCCGCAATCTTGACTCCATACAGAGAATAGTCCACTCGGTGTTCTCAATATGGAAAGGGCTCCGTAAAAAGCTGTCTGACAGAAGAAAGGGGATGGTTGAGCTTATGAGATATGTATCAATGAGTTTTACCCGACTTTTGCGTTTCCTACACCAAAAATAATGAAAAACTAAATTTTGATAAAAGAATAACTTTCTGACATACAGCAATAAAAAAATACCCGATTTCCGATGAATCGGGTAAGGGAGACTATGTCTCTACTTAGAGCTTAAATGAAAGAGCCGTGTCTCCGTCTGGTTTTGCGATTCGATGAAACGGAAAGCCGTTTTTCAGATGAATTACTATAGAACTGGGCGGCAAAGGAGATTATAGGAATTATGTACATAGTCGAAGATATGCGGCTGGCGATAGGGATTTGTTTGAAAAGGTTTTTGATAGAGTTATAAACAAAGTTATAAACATGATATTTTATTGATGATCTTATTATTAGCTATTTTATAGGGTGGTTGTAAACAATAATGAATAATCTTGTTGTGGATAACTTCGATAGGTTATAAAAAATAAAGGACTTAAATGTGTCTGATGTGGATATTCTTTCTTTCAACAGGTTTATCAACAAAGTTATCAATAGGTTAATTGGTTGATAATATTTTTGTTAGCTATTTATATGATAGTTATAAACATTTCCGGATAACTCTATTGTGAATAACTTCGGTAGGCTATAAAAATAAAACAACCTCAGAATAAATCTGAAGCTGTTTTCTGGTGATCCGCCTGGGGTTCGAACCCAGGACCCCATCCTTAAAAGGGATGTGCTCTACCTGCTGAGCTAGCGAATCATCCTGTGCATACTCTGTATTGCGGTGTGCTTTACTTCTGTATTGCGGGTGCAAAGGTAGGGTTTATTTTTGAATTTGCAATAGTTGGAGGAAGTTTTTTTTGAAAAAAGTTACTTTTCTTTCTTTTTCTCCGGTTGAATATCAGCAGGGGGAGGAGCGATAATGTCCTCTTCCAGCAAGATAAAACGCTTATAATAAGACAGACAGAGCGTCGTGAGCGGTAATGCGATGATTAAGCCGATAAAACCTAACAAAGTTCCCCAGATGGAGAGCGAAAGAAGGATGATGGCCGGATTCAGTCCCATTGCTTTTCCCATGATGCGCGGCGTAAGGTATAAATCCTGGATACATTGTACGATTCCGAGTATTAATAATCCCGAACCGAAGATAATCCAGAAATTCTGTCCGGTCTCCGCCGACTTTAGCAGGCTGAGGATGACCATCGGGATAAGACCGATCGCTTGCAGGTACGGAATCAGGTTCAGCACACCGATAAATAACCCGAGCGTCACGGCCAGCGGGAAACCGACGATTTTGAAACCTATCGAAAGTAAAACTCCGACACATAGCGCAATCAATGACTGTCCGCGGAAATAACGGTTCATGCTCTGCTCTACATCGTCGGCCAGCCCTTTGGCGAAAGGACGGATGCGTGCCGGAATCAGGTTTATCCAGCCGTTGGCTATCTTTTCGTAGTCGAGCAGGATGAAAATGAAATACAACAGAATCACGAATATAATCGTTATGCTGAAAAGGATGGAGAATGTGTTCGACAGGATGTTCCAGACCTTCGGGGCGAGCTGCTTGATTGCATTCTGTATGTTCTCCCGGCTGAGGAGTTCCATCAGCTGGTTTATGTCTACATTGTTTTCAAGATATTCAATCCATGAAGCTGGTATAAGCGGAACATGGCCTTCTCCCGGATTATGTGTGCGCATCAGGTTCAGGGTCCGCTCGGCTTCCTGGGCGACAGACGGAACGACCAGTGCGGCGGCAATCCCGATAATCAGCGATGCGGAGATGATGACTGCGACGATGGCCAGGATACGGCTTTTCAGCTTCAGCTTATACTGGAAGAACTTGACGAAAGGTTGCATCATATAGGCGAGCAGCCAGGCAATCAGGAAGGGGAGCAAGGCGTTACGCAATACGGTAATCAGGTAAAGCAATACGCCGATGATGACGATGCTGAATACGATACGTGTCACCCGGTCGAACGTAAAAGGTCTTTCAAACAATGAGTTCATATTATAATTTTTATCTTTGCTGAACAAAGATAGAATAAAGTAGAATAGTATAATAAGATGATAAAGAAAATATTATGTGCCGCCCTGCTGCTCGGCTGTTTTTTACAGCCACAGGCACAAACTCCGCAGCCTGTCAAACAGTTACTGAATGCTCCTTATATGAAAGGGGCTACTTTCTCCATCGTGGTGAAGGACCTTCAGGATGGGAAAACCGTCTATAATTATGATGGGGACCGGGAGGTTTCGCCTGCTTCCGTGTTGAAAACTGTCGCTACGGCTACGGCTCTGGAGATTTTGGGGGACGATTACCGTTTTCCGACTTCGCTGGAGTATGACGGTTCTATAAAAGAGGGTGTGCTGAACGGTAACCTGTATATCAAAGGCAGTGGCGACCCGTCGCTGGGTTCGGCTCATTTCGCTCCGGACAGGAATGCGTATACGCCTGCGAAAAACAAATTCGTACCGGAATGGATTGCCGCTTTGAAGAAGGCCGGTATCCGGAAGATTGCCGGGGCGGTGGTGTCGGACGAGCGAATCTTTGACACGGAAGGTGCTTCCATCAAATGGCTGCGGGAAGATATGGGAAATTATTATGCGCCGGGCAGCTACGGGGTTTCCGTGTTCGACAATATGTATAAGTTGTATCTGAAGTCGGGCGCTGCTGGCAGCCGTCCGGTGGTGACCGGCACTGAACCGGAACTGCCGGGTGTCCGTTTCACCAATTACCTGAAAGCGGCGCCTGTCTCGTCGGACAGTGCCTATATTATCGGTGCTCCGCTTGCCGGCGAACGCTATTTATACGGTGTCGTTCCTGCTAGCCGCGAACGCTATGTGTTGAAAGGAGATATTCCTGATCCGGCATTGTTTCTGGCGGAGTATCTGACCGGATGCCTGGAACGTGAAGGCATTGCGGTGGGGAAGGAGCCGACCTGTTACCGGATTGAATCGGAAGCGGGGCGATGGAAGACGGTGGAGAGGAAAACGATTATCACCACCTATTCCCCAACGTTGAAGGAGATTGCGGGGGTGACGAACCATGTGAGCCATAATTTGTTTGCCGATGCGTTGGTCAAGACGGTCGGTCTGCAATATACTCCGCGGAAGAACGAGGTTATTTCTTCTTTCGGCCGGGGTGTCCGGGTGGTTGCCGCCCATTGGGACAGGAAGGGGCTGGATGTTTTCCCTTTGCGGATGCACGATGGCAGCGGGTTGGCTCCTGCGGATAAGGTTTCTGCGGAGTTTATAGCCGATTTGCTGGTTTATATGGCGACGAAGTCCGATTATGCCGAAGCCTTTATCGAATCCTTGCCGCAGGCCGGTATCGAAGGTTCGGTGCGAAATTTCCTGAAAGGTTCCGGTTTGCAGGGGAAGGCTCGTCTGAAAAGTGGCGGAATCACCGGTGTGCGAAGTTATGCCGGCTATATAACAAAAGACGGCAAGCGGTATGCCGTTGCCGTTTTCTCCAATAACTATGCCTGTAGCATGAGCGAGATGACGAAAGGGTTGGAAAAGTTGCTACTGCAACTTTTCTAAGGCAGTAGCGCCCTCTGTGCCAGAAACTCCATGAACTTCTGTTTGTAGTTGTCGGAGATGGGGATGTATTCTTTGCCGAACACAATCCGGTTGCGTTCGATTACTTTGATCTTTTCCGGCTGGACGATAAAGGAGCGGTGCACGCGGATGAAGCGGTTCGCCGGCAGCATGTCTTCCAGGCTTTTCATACTCATCAGCGAAAGGATGGGGTGGGTTTCGCCTTCAACGAATATCTTGACATAATCTTTCAGACCTTCGATATAGAGTATTTTACGGAGTTCGACCTGTACCAGTTTATATTCCGTCTTGATGAAAATGCTTTCGACGGAAGGGGTTATGGGGAGCGCCGGCGTTTGAGGTGTGCTCTTGCCGGAGCCTTCGCGTAGCAGTTCGTACCATTGCAGCGCCTTATTGGCCGATTTCAGGAAGTCGGCGTAGCTAATCGGTTTCAGCAGATAATCGAGTGCGTTGACCTTATAGCTGTCGAGCGCATACTGGCTGAAAGCGGTCGTAAAGATGATGCGCGTGTCGGTCTTCAGGATGCGGGAAAACTCCATTCCGTTGAGCTCCGGCATCTGGATATCGAGGAAAAGCAGGTCGACCGGCTCTTTGCTGAGGGCGGGAAGCGCGTTGACGGCGCTATTGTATTTTCCCGCCAGTTCCAGGAAAGGCGTCTTGTTTACATAACTTTCCAGCAGGCTGATAGCCAGCGGTTCGTCGTCGATGATTGCACACTTCAGAATCATAGCCTAATTTCATTTTTCACTTTTCGGTTCTTCGCCGCTTATTTGCAGCTCCAACATGCTGTAGTAGTTGTCACCCTCTACACCGTATGAGAAGATATGCCGGTTCGGATAGATCAGTTCCAGGCGTTTCCGCAGGTTCTTGATTCCGATTCCCGAGCCGCTCTTGTCCTGTTCCGCATCTTTCGGGAAATAGCTGTTTTTCAGGTGGCAGACAATCCTGTCGCCTTTCTGGTGGATATCCAGGTCGATGAACGATGGCTTGCTGTTGCTGACTCCGTGTTTGAAGGCATTCTCGATAAGCGAGATAAACAGCAGGGGAGCGATCAGCGCGTCGGGCTTGGTGGCAGCTATTTCCGTTTTCAGTTCCACATGTTCCGGCAGGCGGATACGCATCAGTTCCACATAATTACGGATGAAATCCAGCTCTTTTTCCAGTAACACCTGCGGCTGGCTGCTGTCGTAGAGTACGTAACGCAGCAGGCGGCTCAGGTCGTGGACGGCTTCCTGTGCCCGTTCGGGACTGAAAGCAATCAGGCTGTAAATGTTGTTGAGCGTATTGAACAGAAAATGCGGGTTCAACTGGCTTTTCAGGTTCTGTAATTCGGCTTCGGCACGGCTCTTCTCCAGTTCGCGACGCATGGATTCTATCTGGTACCAGCCGCTGGTCATCTTGATGGCGACACTCAGGCCGGCCACCAACGCATAAAGCATGGCGTTGACCGTAAAGAAGCCGATGATATCTTTCAGCTCCCTCTCCGAACGATGCGGATGAGGAATCTCCGGCGGCGGCAATAATTGCATCAGCAGGTGCACCAGGATGATTGCCGCGGCAATCAGGGCCACGTTGCTCAGGAAAAATTTCCATCCGTGACGTGAAAACAGATAGCGGTTGACCAGCAGGAAATAGTTTACGTAGAAAACCATCATGAACGATAACGGGACGATGACGGAACGTAAATAACTTGTGACGGTCAATACCTGCGACTCCCTGCCTGTAAAGAAAAAAGGCAGTCCGAACAGGATTCCCCAGGCGGCAATATGGATAATGCCGCCCATCCCTTTGAAAGGGGGAGAGATGTGTGTCTGTGTTGTTCCTTCTGTTTTCATTTGCTACAAAGATATTAATTTATTCGTAACGAATCGCCTCGATCGGGTCGAGCTGGGCCGCTTTCTTGGCCGGATACCATCCGAAGAAGACACCGGTGACGGTACAGACGGCGAACGAAAGCACTACGCTCCACGGTTGTATGTAAATCGGGAAGTGGGCCACCGCGTTCACCACCAGGGCCGCGCCTACACCGAGCACCACGCCGATTAATCCGCCGGTCACACTGATCAGGATGGATTCAATCAGGAACTGTGCCAGGATGTCGATGCCCTTGGCGCCGATACTCATACGCAGACCGATTTCGCGGGTACGCTCCGTGACACTGACGTACATGATATTCATAATCCCGATACCTCCAACGAGTAGCGAAATACCGGCCACAGCCGCCAACAGCACGGTCATCATGTCCGTAGTGCTTGTCAACATCGTGCTCAACTCCTGCTGACTACGGATGGTAAAATCATCATCGTCACTTTCCTTCAACTTATGGTTGCGGCGCAGTATTTCAGTTATCTCGTCAATGGCCTGGTCGGTATATTCCTCTTTGAGGGCCGAACAGGTGATGCCTTGCAGATGGGTGATGGCCAGGACCTTTTTCTGAATAGTTGTGTATGGAGCTAAGATTAGGTCGTCCTGGTCCATTCCCATGCTGTTGTATCCTTTGCTCTCCAGCACACCAACGATGCGGAAAGGCAGTTTTTGAAAACGAATGACTTTTCCCACGGGATTCTCGCCACCCGTGAAAAGGTTGTCGACGACCGTCTTGCCGACTACGCAGACTTTGGCGGCGGTCTGGATGTCCTGTTCGGTGAACATATCACCGTCGCCTACCTTGTAACGGCGGATTTCCAGATAGTCCGGACTGATACCGTAGACGGTGGTCGGGGCGTTGTTGGCGCCGTAGATGGCTTGTCCGCTGCTGTTGACCGACGGTGAAACGGCAGAGACATAGCGGGTCTCGTCGACGATATTCTGGTAGTCTTCCAGCTTCAGCGTCTCCATGGCGGAGGCATCCTGACGGACACCGCCGCGGACGTCTGCGCCGGGATGTATCATAATCATATTGGAACCCATCTCGCTGATTTGGGCCTGTATGCTCCGTTTGGAACCTTGCCCGATGGCCAGCATCGTAATTACGGAGGCTACGCCGATGATGATGCCGAGCATCGTCAGGAATCCGCGCAACTTGTTGTTGGCAAGGGCACGGAGGGCTATTTTTATGAGGTTTGTTCCGTTCATAATCAATCGTCGTTTTTCGGCAATTTGGCTAATGCCTCTGCCGCATTTTGTATGTTGTTGTTCACTGTATCCGCAGTGACATGCCCGTCGCGCAGGGTGATGTTACGGCTGCTGTATTGGGCGATCTCCGGATTGTGTGTTACGAAGATGATGGTACGTCCTTCGGCATGGAGCTTCTGGAAAAGTACCAGTATCTCGAACGAGGTGCGTGTGTCCAGATTTCCCGTCGCTTCGTCGGCGAGGATGACTGCCGGGTCGTTCACCAGGGCACGGGCGATGGCGACGCGCTGCATCTGTCCGCCGGACATCTGGTTACTCTTGTGCATCAGGCGGTCGCCCAGCCCTACGGCCACCAGTGCCTCTACGGCTTTCTCGTGGCGGGCGGCGGCACTGAAAGAGGGATTGTACATCAGGGGGAGTTCCACGTTTTCAACGGCTGTCGTTTTGGGCAGCAGGTTGTAACTCTGAAATACGAATCCGATCTTGCGGTTACGCAGCGTGGCACGGGCGTTTTTCCCCATGGTGCGGACTGAGACGCCGTCGAGATAGTATTCGCCGCTGGTCGGTGTGTCGAGGCATCCTAACGTGTTCAGTAGCGTACTTTTTCCCGAGCCGGAGGTTCCCATGATGGTCACGAATTCGCCTTCATGTATAGTGAAGCTGACACCCCTCAGGGCGTGAACGGTTTCGTCACCGACATGGAAGTCACGCTTGATATTATCTAGTTTAATAATCTCTTTCATTGTTCGTTCTGTTGTTTAATTCTGACACACCCCCTGCCCCCTCTCGAGAGGGGAAGAGTTACTACTTGTAGGTAGATAACAGGTAGTGTCGGGAGTTTCCTTTCCCCTCTTGAGAGGGGGGCAGGGGGTGTGTTACAGTTTACAATATCACTTCTTCTTGTTTCCTCCCGGAGGTCCCGGCATGAACGGGCTCTTTTCGGCTGCTTCGGCCATTGGGGCGGGAGCGTCGGAGGTCAGGTCTACGGCTATTTCTTCGCCTTCGGTCAGTCCTTCGGTCACTTCAATCATATTGCCGCTGGTAGAACCGACGGTGATGGCTCTCGGAGTGAGCTGTTGTCCTTGTTTTACCCAGATGATGCGTTTGCCGGCGGGAGCTTCCTGTGCACTGTTTTCGGCGGTGTAGCCGGTGCCCGGCAATAACTCTTCTTCAGGGACGAAACGCAATGATTTGGTCGGCACTGTCAACACGTTTTCGCGTTCAAGCGTATAGATGGTGACGTTGGCTGTCAGACGTGGTTTCAGCTTCAGGTCGGGGTTGTCGGCAGTGATGACCACCTCATAAGTGACAACGGTTGAAGTGGAGGTCGACGAACTGCTGCTACTGCTACTGTCGCCCAGGCGAATCTGCCAGACGGTTCCTTCGAACACGTCGTTCGGATAAGCGTCGACGGTGAAGCTGACGCGCTGTCCGTTTTCTACGTTGCCTATATCGGCTTCATCGACATCGGCGATTACCTGCATCTTCGTCAGGTCGGCGGCGATGGTGAACAGGGTCGGGGTTTCGAAGCCGGCGGCAACGGTTTGCCCTTCTTCAACGGCACGGTTGATAACGACACCGTCTATCGGGCTGGTGATGGTCGCGTATTCCAGGTTGCGGTTTACCTTCACCATCGAGGCCTGGCTCTGCTCGTAAGCGGCTTTGGCCTTCTCGTAATTGTAGGTGGCCGTTTCGTAATCGGCGTCGCTGATTAGCTTCTTATCGAAAAGGACTTTGCTGCGGGCATAGTTCTTTTGCTGGTATTCGTATTCGGTTTTGCTGCTAGCCAGCTGGGCCTGGGCGGAAGCGAGTTCGGCTTTCAGGTTGACTTTATCCATTTCTGCGATTAACTGGCCGGCTTTCACAACGTCGTTGTAGTCGGCATAGAGCTTGTCGATGATGCCGGATACCTGTGTACCGACTTCGACCTCGGTCACCGGTTCGACTGTCCCGGTTGCCGTTACTGTGTTTGAGATGGAGCTGCGGCCTACTTTGGCTGTCTCGAGCCGGATGCCGCCTTTCGACGTTTTACTTGTGAAGAACCAGATTCCTCCGGCTACGACCAGCACGCCTGCTATACCGATAATAAGTTTCTTGTTCATATCTTTATCTGTTTTATTTTTTCTTTACTGGAAATTTAGAGCAGGTCGATTTCTTCTCCCTGGTAGAATCGCAGCAGGCCTGCATTCAGGATCGCTGTGTATTTGGCCTGGAGCGTTTCCTGTTGTGCGCTTAGCAGGTTGTTCTTTTCCGTGAGCAGTTCCACGGTGTTCTTCATGCCCAGGTTGAACTGTTCGCTGACAAGGGCGTAGCTGGCCTGTGTGCTTTTCAGTTTCTGGGTGGCGGCTACGTATTGCTGCTGTGCGCTGTTGGCACTGAGCCAGAGGCTTTCGATGGTTTTGTAAAGCGTTTTCTGGTTGTCCATCAGGTCCAGTTCGCTGGTCTGACGTTGCAGTTTGGCTTTATTGACAGCACTTTTGGTCTGCCGCTTGTCAAAGATGGGGATGCTCAGGGTCAGCCCTATCGAGTTGTTCCAGTTCTGTTTCACCTGTTCGCTGAAGCTGAAGTCGTTGCCGTTGGCATTGGTCGTACCGATGCCGGCGCTGAGGCTCAGGCTCGGAATGTATCCGGCGCGGGAAATCTTGATGTTCATGTCGGAGGCCTCTATGTTTAGCTTGCTCGATTCGATTTCGGGACGCAGGTTGAGGGCGGTCTGATAGACGTCATCCTTGGTAGGGAGCGGTATCAGCACGTTGCTGTCGTCGAGTGGCGGCAGGAAAAGGTCCATTTCGAAGTCGCCGTCGAGTTCCAGGAGTTGCTTGAGTTGCAGCTTGTAGTTTTGCAGGGTCGTTTGCGAAGTGACCAGCTGGTAGTTGTCGTTGCTGACCTGTGCTTCCAGTTGGGCGAGGTCGCTGGAGGCGATGCTTCCGGCGTTGAACAGTTCCTGTCCGCGTTCAAACTCTTTCCGGCTGACTTCCAGTGTCGATTCGTTCACCTTCACGGCTTCGGCGGAATAAAGTATCTGCACGTAGAGCTGGGTGATGTTTTCCTCGATGGAGTTTTCGCTCTCGTCGACGGTGAGTTCGGCCACGCGGCTGTTCAGTTGCTGTTGTTTGAGCGTGTTCACCCGTTTGTTTCCGTTGTACACGGTCCAGTTTGCATCGATGCCGTAGCTGCCGTTGTACGAGGTTTTGCTTTCGCTGGTGGTGATGTTGTCGCCGCTGATGATGGTGCCGCTCGCGCTGTTCGGACGGTTCACGATACGCTGGCTGATATTACCGCTCAGGGAAGGGAGGAAATCCGCTTTTGCCGTCTTCACATCTTCCTGGGTGCTTTCGACGTTGATGCGGTTTCGACGAATAGTGATATTATGCTCCAGTGCATAATCGATACAATTACGAAGCGTCCATTGCTTCGGCATGTCGTCTTCTGCTTTCATCCCGGCGGGCAGGAGAAGCAGACAAGAGAGGATTATTAGAGATACTTGTTTCATAATGCTTTCGTTTTGCGACCTAAACATTCTTTTTACCTTGTTACGGAAGCAAAACTACTTTACATTAAAAAACTATACAATCAGAATAGAAATAGGGCAGTGGTTCATAGACGAATACGGGAATTTCACCGATAAACAGGAAAGGGCTGTTGTTAATAACAATGGTATATAAAGTTTGTAGATGGCACACAGATGACGCAGATTGAGCAGATGACCACAGATTTATATTATTAAAAAAATATATTATCTGCGGCTATCTGCTCAATCTTCGTCATCTGTGTATTATCGTGTGACTGTAATCTCCAATTTCTTATCGCTCGAGAGAAACGGTTGTTTTGCCACCGGATTTCCGGATGAATATCTTTTTGTCATATTCATCGTCATCCGAGTAGATATGTGTGCCGTTGTATTTCCAGGAAACGATTTTCCCCCAGTACTTTCCTCCGATAACGCCCTTGTCTGTGTATTTATAGGTGATTTCCATTTTATCAGTATCGCCGTTTACATAGATAGGGAACGTATAAGTACTTTGTCTTTCATCTCCGTAAGCGCTCACCGTGCAGTAATGGAGTTGTTCTTCCGAATCATAAAGTATCCAGTTGTGATTGCCGTTGTAGCGGATGGTGTTGCTTTCGATATCTCGGATGTTGTCGTAGGTGCGTTCGAGCGGATTGTCCAGCTCTTCGTTCCACGAGACAGGGAAGGTTTTCAGGTCGCTCGGGTTGATGAGGTCGTTTCCCTTTTCATCTATATAATAGAATCGTAAAGTGTTTCCTCTTAAAAAGAAGTTTCCCTCCGGTATATTGTTATACCATACTTCTTCGTTGTCTTCTTCCTCATCTCCGTCTTTGCCGTTTAATAAATAGTTGTTGCAGCCGGAAAGGACGGTCGCACAAAGGAACAGCAGCCATATACCGAATAGGTTATTTGTTTTCATCGTATATAAATACTTTACTTATTGATTCTTATAACTCTCTCAACCAGATATTCCGGAAGCTGATCGGCTCGCTCGGGTCGCCGTGGCTTTGCAGGATAATCGGGCCAGCTCCGTGGGGAACGACTTTCGGGAAGCCGATATATTCGGTTGTTCCGAGGATGGTCGTGTTGTTCTGCAAAACGATGCCGTTCTGGATAACGGTGATGCTGGGGGGAACGCGGTAGGTTCCGTCTTCTTTGAAAATCGGGGCGGTGTAGATGATGTCGTACACATTCCATTCGCCCGGTTTACGCATGGCGTTTGCCAATGGCGGTGTCTGTTTGTAGATACTGCCGGTCTGGCCGTTCACGTATGTTTCGTTGTTGTAGCAGTCGAGTATCTGAACTTCGTACATCCCTTGCATGAAGATGCCACTGTTGCCGCGTCCCTGGCTGGTTCCGGTGATGTTTTCAGGAACACACCATTCGATATGTAGCTGGTAGTTGTTGAACTTCTGTTTGGTCTGGATATCACCGGTCTCTTTATTGACTGTGAATACGCCGTCGTGAACGGTCCATTGGGCCGGTTGGCCGTTGGTGCTTTCCCAGGCGGAGAGGTCTTTACCGTCAAACAGGACGATGGCATCCGACGGGGCGGAATTTGTTTTGATATCTCCCGGAGTTACAATCTTGGGTTGAGGCGTCCAGTACTCCGACATGCCCGGAGTCATCTTTTCCGGTTGCGGATACTCTTTTTGCTGTGCGCTCAGATTTACGCAGGCGGTGCAGGCCATAGCGGCCAGTGTTGCCTTGATAGTGAAATTTCTATTCCTCATGGTCTAAATAATTATGTAGGTTTACAATTAAGTGATTGCAAATCTACATAATTATTTGCCACGTTGTAGCATCTGCTACCGGAAAATACTTTTATGCGTTATGGCTGAAGAGGCGTTGTTCGGCCAGTTGCTCGTATTTGGTGCCCGGACGGCCGTAGTTGCAGTACGGATAGATGCTGATGCCACCGCGTGGGGTAAAGATGCCCGTCACTTCGATATATTTCGGGTCCATCAGCTTGATAAGGTCTTTCATGATGATGTTGACACAGTCTTCATGGAAGGCTCCGTGGCTGCGGAAGCTGAAGAGGTATAATTTCAGACTCTTGCTTTCCACCATCTTCACATCGGGTATATAGTCGATATGGATAGTCGCAAAATCGGGCTGTCCGGTGATGGGGCAGAGGCTGGTGAATTCGGGGCAGTTGAAACGTACCCAGTAGTCATTACCTTGATGCTTGTTGGTAAATGCTTCCAGCACTTCCGGAGCATAATCCTGTTTATATTCGGTAGAACCGCCCAGGAGGTGCAGTTCGTTTTCATTCTTTCTTGTATCCATTTTTGCAGTTACTTGTTAACTGTTAACTTCCTTTTAAGGTATTTCTCTAATCCTTCCCGACGCAGTTTGCAAGCCGGGCAATGGCCGCAACCGTCGGCTGGAATGCCGTTGTAGCAGGTCAGTGTCTGCGTGCGGACCAGGTCGAATACGCCCAGTTCGTCGGAGAGCTGCCATACTTCGCTTTTATCGCGGTCCATCAGAGGTGTATGGATGACGAACTGTTCATCCATCGCCAGGTTCAGCGTCACATTGAGCGAGCGGACGAAGGTGTCGCGGCAATCGGGATATCCGCTGAAATCGGCCTCCGATACGCCGGTAACGAGATGGAAAATTCCTTTGCTCCGTGCCATGATGGCAGCGAATGTTAGGAAAACCATGTTCCTTCCCGGTACGAAGGTGTTCGGATAACTGTCGGCCGGTTTGTCTTCATCCATTTCGATAGAAGTGTCCGTCAACGAGTTAGGCGCCAGTTGGCTGATTAACGATACGTCCAGCAATTGGAACGGCACATCGGCATCGGCAGCAATCTTGCGTGCAATATCAATTTCGAGGGAATGTTTTTGGCCGTAAGTAAAACAGACGGCTTCTACGTGTTTAAAATGCTTCTTGGCCCAGAACAGGCAGGTGGTGGAATCTTGTCCACCGGAGAAGCATACCAGAGCGGCATCTTGATGTTTCATATTTTTCTTGTTTTATACGTGGTTCAGCAAGCACACGGCAAGGGAAACGTTCCTTTGCGTTGCAAAGATAAGGAGATTTTCTGAATTATTTATTCTGCGGAGGAATTGCACAAAAAATGCAGAAATGTGCTGCACATTCTTGTTAAAAGTGTGCAATGTTAAAGAAAAGTATTTATCTTTGTTGCCGTTTTTGTAATAAAGAATAATAAAACATGAAGAAAAAAGTATTATTAGGTGCAGCGTTGATGATGTTGCCACTGTTCTCTTTCGCTGGTGGATATTTGACGAATACTAATCAGCACGCAGCCTTTCTAAGATCACTTTCGCGAGGTGCTGCAATTGATATAGATGGTGCTTTGTCTAATCCTGCGGGCCTTTCTTTCTTGCCGACAGATGGTTTTCGCGTAGGCGTAAGTATCCAGAGTGCTTTCCAAACTAGAAATATCGATGCCTCTTTTGGTACATATAATGGTTTCGATCCGGTCAATCAGAAGCCGACAGTGGCAGAGACTCCCTACAAAAAGTATTACAAAGGAAAAGCGGCTGCTCCTGTGATTCCGAGTGTTTTCGCGGCTTACAAAAAAGGCGACTGGACCATTTCCGGATTCTTTGCCATCACGGGAGGAGGAGGTAAAGCTTCGTTTAACGACGGTTTGCCTATGTTCGAATCGGCAGCTATGGCCGGTATATTCAAGGAAAGTTTGACAAATTACATAGAGACAGGCGGTCAAAGTCCCATCGTCACTCCGGAAATGTATACTATTAACAGCGCGATGGACGGTAAACAGTTTATTTATTCTCTACAACTTGGTTTGGGATACAAATTCACGGACTGGCTTTCAGCCTTTGCCGGTGGTCGAATGAATTATTTTTCAGGGAACTATGACGGTTATCTGAATGCGAAGCTAAAACAGAATTTAGGTGGATCAGAGTTGATGGCGCTGGCTTTGAATTGCGACCAGACTGGTTGGGGACTTACGCCGGTTCTTGGAGTCGATGTCAAATATGGTAAATTCAATTTCGGTGCCAAATATGAGTTTAAGACGAACCTGAACATCGAAAACGATACAAAGAAGTTGGATTATCCTGAAAGTGCGGAAGATCTGGTGGGTGCTTACAAGCATGGTGTGAATACGCCGAACGATATTCCTTCCATGCTTTCTGTGGCTGCTTCTTATCAGTTTTTGCCCATGTTAAAAGCTTCTGTTGAGTATCATTTCTTTGATGATAAGAAAGCGGGAATGGCCGGTGGAAAACAAAAAGAGCTCGAAAGAGGTACCAACGAGTATTTGCTGGGTATCGAGTGGGATGTTATCAAGAGACTGACTATTAGTGGTGGTGCTCAGATTACGGATTATGGTTTGTCGGACAACTATCAGAGCGATACCAGTTTCTCTTGCGACTCTTACTCACTGGGCTTCGGAGCTAAAGTGATGTTGAGCGAAAAGATGGCATTGAACGTGGGTTATATGTGGACAAGCTACCATGATTATACAAAGAAATCGAACAATTACTCTGGCACGGGGCTTCCCGGAACGAATGTATATAGCCGTACCAATAAAGTATTTGGGCTAAGTCTTGATTATGCTTTTTGATGGGTATTTATCATAAATGAGTTTAACCTATACATATATAGTTGCAGAAGAAGAGGGCTTGTCTTGGTGGCAGGTCCTCTTTTCTTTTCGGGAAGACGGAGGTTTGTTTTATTCGGGAAGAACTTATAGCTTGTGCGGATGAAATAAAAGTTCCATCAGGGTGGGGAAATAAGCCCATTGCAGTGGGGATTTTTCCCCATTATGGTGGGGACTTTTCCCCACTGTGAAAAAAACTTTGGGGAAATTAGAATGAGATGTGATGGATATAAGTAAAAAGATATCCAAAAACAACAGAGATGTATTTAGCGGATGGCTACTTTGCGGACAGTTTCGCCGATGCGGACGATATAGTAACCTTTGGCGATGTTAACGGTGTATTCGCCATCCGGTTGTTTCAGCTCGATTTCCTTGACACGGATGCCTACTACACTGTATATTTCCAGCTTGCTTCCGATGGGAGCATTCTTCACAACGATCTTGTTGTCGTAGGCGCTGATTTCGATAGAATCGGGTTCTGTCTGCTTTATGGCATGCGTTGCCTGAACCGTTTGCTGCGCACTTGCAATAAACGGGGAACCAACGTAAGCGCTGATCAACAGGATTATGGAAAATAATATTCTCATATTCGAAACCCTAAATTCGTACAAATGTATGAATAATTTTGAATATGCTGGATATTTGGCAGTTATTATTTAAGAAAACCACGATATTATATAGGCAAAACCATCCCTTCGGCTCCGAGAATGGTGCCGGGATATACTTCTTCCGCTTCACGATGCAATGTTGCCAAGTCCTCGTAACGGGCAGAATAATGGCCGATAACGAGGCGTTTGACACCGGCTTTCAGAGCGATGTCTGCCGCTTGCCGTGCTGTAGAATGGAATGTTTCTTTGGCGCGTGCCTTGTCGCATTCGGCAAAGGTCGCCTCATGATAAAGAAGGTCTACCCCTTCAATGATCGGGATGACGGAAGGATTGTAGGCCGTATCCGAGCAATACGCATACCGTTTGGGGGGAGCTGCCGGGCGTGTCAGTCGTGAATTGGGAATCACTTCTCCTTCCGGCGTGACATAATCCTCTCCCAGCTTGATATCCTTCATGCATCTGACGGGGACCTGATAGAAGTCGGTCATCTCGCGGATGATATGGGCTTCTTTAGGCTTCTCGGCAAACAAAAAGCCGCAGGTCGGGATACGATGTTTCAGAGGAATGGAGTAGACGGAAAGCGAGCGATCCTCCATAATCAGCGAATGACTACGTGTATCCACAGGATTGAAACGGACTTCGTAAGGCATGCCTTTACAGAATGTATCCAATACCGGACGCATATAGTTTTCGATCTCTTTGGGTGCATGTATCACCAGTTCGCCGGTGCGTCCCAGCATACCAAGTGTGGAGATCAAGCCGGGCAGACCAAAACAATGGTCACCATGCAGGTGGGATATGAAAATATGATTCAACCGGCTGAATTTGATACGCATATGGCGCATCTGCACCTGTGTGCCTTCGCCACAGTCTATCATATATAATTTGTCCCGTAAATCTACTACCTGAGAGGTTGCCAGATGCCGTGTTGTAGGTAAGGCCGAACCGCATCCCAAAATGTTTAAATTGAAATCTGCCATAAAGGAATCCCTTGGATAATTGTTTGCAAAGATAATACAAAAGCATCTGTGTTCTGTGAAAAATAACAAAAAATGCGGTCGGATTGTTCCGAAGATGCTTCGGATTACATATATTTGTTTGCTGTCCTAAAGGAAGCATTCTATAGTAAGTAAAAAAGACTTAAGATATTTTATTCTAAGCCTTAACTAACTTTTTCTTTTTGTTTAAAACGGTTAAATGTAGAAACGGCCAAGCGTGAGCTTCGCCGTTTCCTTTGTTTTATGGGGTATGTTTCTTGCAAAGGGCGGTTCGCGAACCGGGCGTACGGACGCCGTGTTCTTTAGTAAGTGTGCCCGTCTTTCTGTTCCATCTCTTCTGCGTCGATCTTATGAAGGTCGAGTGCCCTCCATGCATAGAATATATAAGCCAGCACGAACGGAACGAGAATGGATACGTAACTCATCACTTTCAGCGTGAACGGACTTGATGAACTATTCTGAAGAGTCAGCGAACTTTGCAGATCGGTCAACGACGGATAATAAGCCGTGTTGTTCCAACCGGCACAGAGCAATAACGCCAGTACGGTGAGGACGGTCCCTGTTCCGGCAAACCAGATTCCTTTCCGCCACGTTTGCGACAGGATTGTTTTAATAATACCGAACAAGACAAGCACTACGCCCACCAGCAGAACCGCCAGTACAGCTGGCATCTCGATCAGGTTGATGAAATATTTATAAGGCTGCATAAACACCTCCTGCGTTTCCGGGTTCACGGCAAAACCGTCTACCAGCATCAAACGTACGAGGAACAGCAGGAAGAACACCAGGAACAAAGCTGTTTCCGGTATCAAGCGTTTCCGGCAGCGGCTCACTATATCCTTATTGTCAATATTGTTGATGAAATAGAGCAATGCCTGCACACGTGCCAGGAAGAATACGGCCAGCCCGAGACAAACGTTCCAGAATACAAATGCTGCTTCCAGCCCGTGCAGAGAGTTATTCCAGGTCGAGATAACCGGCATGGCAATATCTGTCATTTGTCCTTTATTCACTGAAAATTCGGCTCCGTTGAAGAAAGTCCCTACGGCAGTTCCCAGCAGGATCGGGCCCAGCACGCCGTTGATGATCAGGAATACCTGGTAAGTCTTTTTGCCCAGTAAGTTTCCTTTTTTAGCTTGGTATTCGTAGGATACGGCCTGTATCACGAAGCAAAGCAGAATGAGCATCCACACCCAATAAGCACCGCCGAAACTGGTCGAGTAGAATAAGGGGAAAGAGGCAAAGAAGGCACCACCGAAAGTAACCAGCGTTGTGAAGGTAAACTCCCATTTACGTCCGGTTGAGTTTAATAGCATCTTTTGTTCCAGCTCCGTCTTCCCGATCGAAAAGAGCAATGACTGACCTCCCTGTACAAAAAGCAGGAATACTAACAGTGCTCCCAGCAGGGATACGAGGAACCACCAGTAATGTTGTAATAATATATATGTACTATCCATGGTGTATATTTTTAGTTTTCATTGTTAGTAGATACGGCCGGTCCTTTCTTGATAGCCTTCACCATAATTCCCACTTCGGCAATCAGTAAGATGGTAAACAGGATCAGAAACAGGAAGAAAGTGGTCTGTACAGACGATGTAGCCAGTTTGGAGATAGATGCGCTTGTCGGAAGAATATCCTGTATGGCCCAGGGTTGGCGTCCCACCTCGGCAACGATCCATCCGGCCTGTCCGGCAATGTATCCCAGCGGAATCGACCACAGGCATACTTTCTGAAGCCAGCGGGTGTCTTTGAACTTGTCTTTTTTACTCCAGATGATCGCAATGATAAAGAGCAGGATGAAGTAACCTCCCAAAATCACCATGATGCGGAAGGAATAGAACGTCATTCCTACATGAGGAACCAGGTCGCCCGGATCTTTGATGTAACCGTAACCGAAATAAGGAAAGTTTTCTTCAAGTGTCGCCCGGTATTGTTTGGCGGCCGCTTCGTCTTTCTCTTTCTTGGCTTCGCGGTATTTGGCGAGTGATTGGATAGCCAGTTGCCCTTTGGCGATCTTTTCGGCAGCGGAAAGGGCCGGTGTGCCGTCTTTGGTTTCATATCCTCCTTCGATCAGATTATTGATACCCGGCACATATCCGTCTATCTTGCGTTCTGCCAGCAAAGACAGCATTTTGGGTATTTGTATATTGAAGATGAATGGCTCTACATTATCTTTATAACTGGTCTTTTCCGGATTCAGCATCCCGATGCCCACCAGTCCGACACCGTTTCCTCCTTCGTAAAGGCCTTCCATGGCAGCCAGCTTCATCGGCTGTTTCTGAGCAACCTGATAGGCGGAACCGTCACCGGTCCAAAGGATCAGTAAAGAAGCAACCAGTCCGAAAATGGCGCTGATCTTGATACTTTCTAGGGCAAAACGCGTTTCCCGTTTCTTCAACAGATACCAGCTACTGATGCCTATTACAAATAACGCACCTACGATCCAGCCGGATAATACGGTGTGGAAGAATTTATTGATGGCGACAGGCGACAAAGCGACTGCCCAGAAATCGAACATTTCGTTGCGTACCGTGTCCGGATTGAATTGCATACCTGCCGGATGCTGCATCCAGGCATTGGCGATCAGAATCCACAGGGCGGATAAGGTGGCTCCGATAATGGTCAGCCAGGTAGAAGCCAGGTGGAAACGTTTGCTCACCTTGTCCCACCCGAAGAACATAACCGCGATGAATGTCGCTTCCATAAAGAAAGCAAGGATACCTTCGATGGCCAGCGGCGCTCCGAAAATATCTCCGACGAACCAGCTGTAGTTCGACCAGTTCGTCCCGAACTCAAATTCGAGAATCAGACCGGTGGCAACACCGATCGCGAAGTTAATACCAAACAGCTTCATCCAGAACTGAGCTGTCTTTTTCCAGAATTCGTCACCTGTTTTGTAATAAATGGTTTCCAGTATTGCCTGGATCACACCAAGCCCTAAAGTCAGGGGTACAAAAAGCCAGTGATACATGGCCGTCAGAGCGAACTGCGCCCTCGACCAGTCAATCAAAGAAGTGTCAATGCTTTCGATCATAATTATATTAATTAAGGAGTAATTGCTCGATTGATCAATTCACCCGATACGTGTTCCTGTTTCTCGGAATCGCTGTCAAACTGTCCCAAGTAATTAGGAAAGAAAAACAGTTTTAATATAAAAAACATGATGAAGAGCTTGACCAATATAATCAGCCATAGCGTTTTACCCAGCTTCATTTCACGAAATCCTTCCAGGTAAAATTGGTAAATTCGAACAAGTATTGGTTTCTTTTTCATGTTCAGCTCTTCATTTATATAACAGAAATCCGGTGAATATGTTTTGTGTTAGACAAATATAAAAGAAAGAACGACTTTTCAAACACCTAGTTCCATAGATAATATTTATGAAAAAATAGACATTGTCTATAAGCACTGTTAAAAAAAACTATTTTGAAAAAGAAAGCGGGAAGGACGGCTTGTTGTTATTTTCGCATTGGCTATATTTGCGTCAGTTTGTGTTTTTAAGATGTGACAATTGAATCAGAATATTATTATTAAGTGCTAATCTATAAAAAATTATTACTATGTCAAACATCACTAGAAGATCATTTCTTCAAAGAGGCGCAGCCGCTGCTGCTGCTTTGACCATTGTTCCGGGTTCCGTTTTAGGAAAAAGTCATGGGTATGTGGCTCCAACAGATAAATTGAATATTGCTGCTGTCGGTATCGGCGGTATGGGACATGCCAATATTAATGCTGTAAAAGGAAGTGAAAACATCGTTGCTCTTTGCGACGTGGATTGGAAATATGCGAAAGGCGTATTCGACGAACATCCGAATGCTAAAAAATATTGGGACTATCGCAAGATGTACGATGAGATGGGTAAATCTATCGATGCCGTTATTATCGCTACAGCCGACCATACACATGCTATGATTACGGGAGATGCGATGACATTGGGCAAACATGTTTATTGTCAGAAACCGTTGACACACTCTGTGTACGAATCTCGTTTGTTGACTAAATTGGCTGCTTCTACAAATGTTGCAACTCAGATGGGTAACCAAGGTTCTTCTTCTGAAGATACGGATTTGGTTTGCGAATGGATCTGGAATGGCGAAATCGGTGATATCACAAAAGTTGAATGTGCGACAGACCGTCCTATTTGGCCGCAAGGTTTGAATACTCCGGATAAAGCAGATAAGGTGCCTTCTACATTGAACTGGGATTTATTTACCGGTCCTGCCGAATTGAAACCTTTCAACAAAATTTATCATCCTTGGAACTGGCGCGGATGGTGGGCTTATGGTACAGGTGCTTTAGGCGATATGGCTTGCCATATCATGCACACTCCGTTTAAGGCATTGAAATTGGGTTACCCGACAAGCGTTGAAGCTTCCTCTACTTTGTTGCTTCGTGATTGCGCTCCTAATGCACAGCATGTGAAGTTTATTTTCCCGGCTCGTGAAAATATGCCGAAACTGGCCATGCCGGAAGTTGAAATTCATTGGTATGACGGTGGTATGATGCCGAATCGTCCGGAAGGTTTCCCGGAAGGAAAAGAATTGATGGGACCTGGTGGCGGTCTGACTATTTTCCATGGAACGAAAGATACATTGATTTGCGGTTGTTACGGACAGCAGCCGTTCTTGTTGTCAGGTCGTGTTCCAAATGCTCCTAAAGTATGTCGTCGTGTAAAAGGACATGAAATGGATTGGGTACGTGCTTGCAAAGAAAATGCATCCAGCCGTGTACAAACAAAATCGAATTTCTCGGAAGCCGGTCCGTTCAACGAAATGATCGTGATGGGTGTATTAGCTGTTCGTTTACAGAGTTTGAACAGAACATTGAAATGGGATGGCAATAACATGCAATTTACGAACATCGGTGATAACGAAATGATAAAGACTTGTATCAAAGACGGTTTCACTATCAAAGATGGTCATCCTTCGTTTGCAAAAGACTGGACAGATCCTGTTAATGCAAAACAGTTTGCAGCAGAACTGATCAAGCACAACTATCGCGATGGTTGGAAATTGCCTGATATGCCTAGATAACAGTTTTAAACTACATAAAAATGAAGAAGTCAGTATTATTTGTCAGTGCCGCGCTGATGATGTGCTATTTTACATCTTGTGGCGGTGGAAAGAAAACAGATGAAGCTGCTGCTGATGCAACAGCCGAAGCAAAAACAGAAGCAGCTGTGCCTGAATACAAATTATTGGATTTACCGACAGTCGACCTGTCTAAATTCCCGAAAGATGCCGATGGTTGGATTACTATGTTTGATGGTAAAACACTGAATGGCTGGAGAGGATATGGCCGTGCAGATGCTCCTGCAAGATGGAGTGTGAATGACGGTGCCATTTATATGAAAGGTTCCGGTGCCGGTGAAGCTGGTGCTAAAGACGGTGGTGACCTGGTATTTGCTCATAAGTTCAAGAACTTTGAACTGGAATGGGAATGGAAGGTAGCTAAGGGTTCTAACTCAGGTGTATTTATCATGATCCAGGAAGTGGAAGGACAACCTTCTTATATTTCTGCTCCTGAATACCAGATTCTTGACAACGCAAACCATCCGGATGCCAAATTGGGTAAAGATGGCAATCGTATGTCTGCTTCCCTGTATGATATGATCCCGGCTAAACCGCAGAATTCTAAACCGTTCGGCGAATGGAACAAGTCTAAGATCATGTGTTACAAAGGTACGGTTGTTCACTATCAGAATGACGAACCGGTTGTTGAATATCACTTGTGGACACAGCAGTGGAAAGAAATGTTGGACAAGAGTAAATTCAGCAAAGACAAATGGCCGTTGGCTTATGAACTGCTTATGAATTGTGGTGGACCTAACAAAGAAGGTTTCATCGGTTTGCAGGATCATGGTGACGACGTTTGGTATCGTAACATTAAGATTAAAATATTGGATTAATCTTTCCGTAGTTTACGGATAACTTATTGATAAATACCCGAAATCGGAGGTGCATCCGGTTTTCGGGTATTTTTTTTGAAAATAGTTTGTCATTCCTGTAACCTTCTTTCCGGAACGTTAGTCTTATCTGTAAACGAAACAAATTAGAAACAAATTAAATATTGAAATTATGGAAAGTTGGTTGATTCCCCTGGTTGCAATTGTTTGTGCGGTAGGCTTGCCCGTTGTGTTGCTTATAGTACTTGTAGTAAGAACTACCCGGACAAAACATGAAGAGCGTATGGCTATGATCGAGAAAGGTATTGTATTGGAAGAGCCGGAAAGGAAGGCGAATAAATTCAATGCCCTGCGCAACGGTTTGCTGATGATCGGACTGGCTTTGGGAGCTATTGGTGGTATATATCTGGATGATACGATGCCGCATGACTGGGCTGGTTTTTCTGTTGTTATCTTTACTGTTTTAGGTGGCGGTATAGCTTATCTGGCCTATTTCTTCATTGTTCTCAAGATGTTGGAAAAGGAGAAAGAACAATAAACCGGATTGATGGACGAACAAAAATGGATAAAAAGCATTCTGGCAGGGGACACCAAAAGTTTCTCCTGCTTCGTCGCGAAGTACCAGCAGATGGCATTTACGATTGCCTTCCGCATACTGGAGAATCGCGAGGAGGCAGAAGAAGTCGTGCAGGATGCTTTTGTCAAGATGTATCGTGCACTTCCGTCTTTCCAGTTTGGCAGTAAGTTTTCTACCTGGTTCTATAAAATTGTCTATAATACGGCCATTACCGCCCAGCGGAAGCAATCCGTATTCGACAGTTATGATGATGCTATTGCAACCGATCTTACAACCAGTGAAGTAGATAGCGCAACGGCTATCCTGGAGCGGGAAGACCGGAAAGAAATAATTGCACGTGTATTGAAAAAGTTACCTGCCGATGAGAGTCTGGTACTTAATCTCTTTTACCTGGAAGAGTGTTCCATTGCGGACATCGGTCAGATCACGGATCTGACGCCTTCCAATATTAAAGTAAAATTGTTTCGGGGACGTAAGCATTTCTACGAGACATTACAGTTAATGATGAAGAATGAAACAGCGAATGTGTTATGAGTACATCAGATAAAGATATAAACCGCTTGACCGGCAAACTTCTGAAAGAAGGAATGGTTAAGCCATCTCCGGATTTAAGCCTGCGGATCATGGAGCTTATCATGCAGGAAGAACCGTTGAAAGTACCGGAAGTGAAAAAGGCCCGGATGAGTTCCGGAATGCCCCCTTTTATGATTGTTGGCATCATTATTGCATATCTCGTCGTATTTGCCGGCGTATTGATGCTTTTAGGCCAACAACCCGCAGGAAGCGTTGATCATATGCTGGAAGGGATAAAGGATAAACTGCCGTTTATTATGACAATTGCGGCTATCGCCGGTTCGCTGATATTTTATTCGGCACTGGATAAAGTATTGGCATTGCGATTTTGATATTATCAGGCTTGAATTGTTTATATTGACAAGTTGTAACTGTTTCCCCTCTTGAGAGGGGGTAGGGGGTGTGTCATAGTTCAGCCCTATAACTAGCTTTAACACACCCCTTATCCCCTCTCAAGAGGGGAATTAGTTACTCCCGTCACTATAACAAATAGTATATTCTTTTTCTATTTTAACGCCTTCACATTAATATTGCTGTAATTATTTCCGTCGAAATTGATGCGTCCCTTGTTTCCGCCGTTGATTTCATAGTAATGGTTCACTTTATCCTCTGTCGAAGAGTTTGTGATGTTGAAACCACTGACATGACGGTTGGCATATTTCATGTTTTCGGCAGCGATTTTGAAAGAGGCTTTTGCCGGAACGCTGATATTCAGATTACCATAGCGTGCATCTACATTCACCTGTTTGAAGTTGGCAGACAATTCTTTTATTGTCAATGTGCTGTAAGCCAGTTCATCCACATTCAATTCATCTTTTACCGAACCGATCATCGCTTCGCTGTATTTGATCTCCATATAGCCTTTGTCAAGACTTTCGATTTTTATATTACCATACTTGTTTTCCAGATTGATCTGGCCGCATTTCTTAATATTCATATTCGAATACTTATTGTCGGCATTCATTTGTTCTGCATCGCCGACAGAGACGTTTCCGCAGTATCCTAGGTCCAGATTCGCCTTCGTTACATTATTAATATCCACATTCCCGTATTTAGCTTCCAGGTTGAGAGGCTGGGTGAAACTGCCGGCATTCAGGTTACCGTACTTCACCTGTATCGTGCTTTTGCCTTCATTCTTGTCCGGCAGATTGATGTTCCCGTATTTCTGCGACAGGTTGATTGCCAGTTTCGAAGGCATGCTGATAAAATAATTGATCGTAAACCGGATATTGGAATTGTTATTACCCCAGTTTTGTTGTTTCAGCGAAGTGATGGCGGAAACCGTATTCCCGCTTTTCTTTAGTTCGATGTTCACACGGTCGATGCAAGCCTGTGCAGCATCCGCACTTTCGGCTTTTGCCTCTATCTCAACGCGGATTGCCACTTCATTCTTGTTCCAGTGCGTGATGGTCGTATTGCCGTAACGATTGTCCGTCATCAATAGGTCACTCAGGCTGACGTCAAAAGATTTACTGATCTCTTTTTTCTTAATACTTTCCGGTTTTGCGCCCCAACTGATAGCGGTACTAGCGATGAGTAACACTGCCAAAAGTAATAAGGAACGGCTTTTTAATTGTTTTGTATTCATGATATATATTTTTATTTGTCATCATTATCGTTTGTAACTATTTCCATCTGTTTCAGCATGATGTTCAGGCTTTCGACACTCGCACTATAATGCTGGTTCATAGCGAACAGGCCGTCGTTCGAGCAAGGCAGTGTCGGGAGGATTGTTTCTTCAAACATATAGTTATCTTTCAGAATCCTTTTGCTTTCCTGTAACAGGCCGGCGGCTCCCGGAGTCTTTTCCTTTTTATACAACGATTCCATTTGCGCCATGATATCGTTGATCTGCATCTTGTAATACATCTGAAGTTCGCCAAATTCCTTTTGCTGGCTGCATTGTTGCTGTATGGCTGCTTTTTGATTTACAGGAGTAGGCGTCCCACCCGGCATGCGGAGCAGGAGTATCAGTGCAATGGCGGCTGCGGCAGCGAAAGCAGACAAACTATATAGTTTGAAATGTTTCCTGCGGGCAGGCGGCAGTTTCTTTTCGAAGCGTTCGAAGTGACCTTCCGGCAGAAGATCATCTTCAAATGCTTCTCTATTGGTGTCTATGAAATTCTTTAATTTGTCCATGTCAATTTGCTGCTATAATGTCTAACAATTTGCGCTTTGCCCGCAGATATTGGCTGCGTACGCTTGGCGGCTGAATGTTCAGGATAGAGGCAATCTCTTCCATATCATATCCCTCGAAGAGGTAGAGCGAGAGGATTACGCGGTAACCGGCGGGTAATTTACCGGTTGCCTCTTTCACCTGTTTTACCGAATAGGCTATCTCCTCTTCGTTCGGTCCGTCCGACTCCGGATCGGCATAGTTGTCGGATAGCTCCTCCCATTCCGGTGTTTGCCGGCGCACATAATCGATGGCCGTATGGACTGCTATCCGGTGTATCCAGGCTTCGAAACATTGTCCATCTTTATATTGGTCGATGTGCGTGAAGATTTTCAGGAACGAATCCTGCATGGCTTCTTCCGCTTCACCGCTGTTGCCGACAATGCGCAGGCAAGCTATGTACAATCGCTGTGCGAATTGTTTGTACAAGCCCAGTTGCGCACTCCGTTTTCCTTCCCGGCAACCCTTTATCAGTTGTACTGTTGTTTCGTTCATTTGTTTATATAAACGAGAGAAAACGTCCGACCGTTGCATCTCTGTCACAAAATTAGACAAAAAAAAGAAAGGCATCATCACGATGCCTCTCTCCCTGAACTAAATGATAAAAATAAAAGTTATGTGGGAAGGTTTAATTTGTCACTTGAAAATTCTCGGCTCCCAACATCGGCGCTTTACCGGCAGGGGTACCTGATTTGTATTTAAGTTCAATCGTATCATCACCTTCATACGATTTATACTTCACCTTCATCGTCACTGTATCACCGTTTGTAGGCGGCAGACTATTCAGTCTGAATGAGGCCAGGCCCCATCCTTGTCCGCCCGACAAGTTGTTGTATGCATTATGACGGAACTCCAGTTCATATGTATCCGTATTGTTCATCTTCACCAGATTGAGAAAATGTTTGGTCGATCCGTCGAAATAAGATTCGAACTGGAAATTAATATAACCATCCTCAATCCATACGGACTTCATCCATAACGGATCATTGCCGTAATATTCATCATTTTTCTCGCCCAGATCGCCAACGATCGATTTAGTCAATACACTGTCAATTCTGTTTACACGGACTGCATAATCATATCCTTCTGCCATGTGGCTGGTCGAATCTCCCAATAATGTAAAGTTTATAAAAGCACGTCTTTCTTTATCTACCCCGAAATAAGGAGTAACGCCGGATGCCGGCCAGAAAGTCGTTGAATCATCCCATTGCAGGTAATAGGCGTCATTCCCTAATGGTTTGATCGTAGCTATTCCAAAACTGTATTTATTAGAAGAATTACTGTCATCATCTAAACAAGAATACATGGTAAAGGTCGCCAGAATGGTTCCCAGAACCAGTATAAAAGTTTTCAACGTCCTCATCACATTCATATCACAATTGTTTATTTTCCCATTCTAAAAGGTTAGATGGAAGAATAACGGAAAATGCTGCAAAAGAAAATGATAAAAGATGTTAATGCTTCAGTGATTGGTAAATAAGTTCGGCTGTACGTTGTGAAGCACCGGGTTTTCCGAGCATCTGAATGATCTCGTCGTAACCGTCGAGCATCTGTTGACGGTAAGCTGTATCGTGAAGTATTTTGCCCAGCTCATCGTGTATCTGCTGATAAGAGAAGCGGGCGCCGAACAATTCCTGTACGACTTCGCGTCCGGCAATCAGATTCACCAGCGAGATATATTTGGTATGGAAGAAATTGCGGAAGATAAAACTGGCCAACGGTCCGGCCACGACGTAATAACAGACTACCTGCGGAACGCGGAATAGCGACGTTTCAAGCGTTGCCGTACCCGAGGTGACCAGGGCGGCCCGGCTGTGTTGCAGCAGGTCGTATGTCTTGCCGAAGATGATTTTGGCAGGATGGTTTCCTATATATTGTTTGTAATATTCCGGTTCCAGTCCGGGAGCTCCGGCTATCACCGGCTGATAGTCCGGGTAGGCAGCTGCCACTTCGAGCATGGTCGGAAGGTTATCTTTGATTTCCTGCCGGCGGCTTCCTGCAAGGAGGGCCAGGATGGGTTTATCCGGCAGTCTTTCATCGGCCATAAACGTATCGGGGCGGTTGGCTTGCTTTTCTTTATATTGGGCAACCGAATCGACAGATGGATTTCCTACATAATCGACCGAGTAATCCAGCTTGCGGAAAAACTCGGTTTCAAAAGGCAGGATGCAGAACATCCGGTCCACATAACGGCGGAAGTCTTTGATGCGGTACTGTTTCCAGGCCCATATCTTGGGAGAAATATAATAGTAAACAGGCAGATGCAGCACTGTCTTTACGAATTTGGCTATTTTCAGGTTGAATCCCGGATAATCGATCAGTATCACCACGTCCGGCTGATATTTCCGGATATCTTCCTGACAGGTTTTCATATTATTCAGGATTGTTCGCAGGTTGAGCAATACGGGGATAAAACCCATAAAAGCCATCTCTTTGTAATGCTTTACCAATGTGCCGCCTACAGCCTGCATCAAATCTCCCCCGAAGAAACGGAAATCCGCCTCCGGGTCTTTTTCTTTTAATGCCGCCATCAGGTTCGACGCATGTAGGTCGCCCGAAGCTTCGCCTGCGATCAGAAAATATTTCATCCTTCCCAGTTTTTGTATTTCTCCATCCATTCGTAATCCGTCACATCCAGTTTGCAGGGCACCAGCGAAGCGTATCCGCTGTCGAGTGCCAGCATATCGTTGTCCGGATGAATCGGTTTAGCATTCTCGAAAGAACCTGTCAGCCAGAATACCGGTTTGCCGGCTCCATTCTCCGAGCGTTTGTATTCCTTCACCCATTTTCCGGCAGCCTGACGGCAAATCTTCATGCCTTTGACTGTATCCACTTTCGGTACATTCAGATTCAGATAGGTTCCGGCAGGTAATCCCTCTTTCAGTACACGGCGTGCCACCATACGTCCCAGGCGGCAACATTCTGTAAAGTCGGCATCCGGATGATGGTCGAGCAACGAAACTCCCAACGAAGGAACTCCGAATACGCATCCTTCGGCAGCAGCTCCCATCGTACCGGAATAAAGAACGGCTATCGCCATATTGCCACCATGGTTGATACCCGAAACGAGCAGGTCGGGCTTACGTTCAAGCACTTCATTGATAGCCAGTTTTACACAGTCCACCGGCGTCCCTGTACATTCGTAGATTGTAAGTCCGTGTTCTCTCTTCACCAGATTATATCTGATTGGATTTTCAGAAGTAATTGCACTGCTCATGCCCGAACGTGGGCCGTCGGGAGCAAATACGACTAAATCGCCCAGGTCTCTCAGGCATTCAGTTAACTCTTTAATACCTTTGGCATTTACGCCATCATCATTTGTAATCAGTATCAACGGTCTATCATTCATCGCAACTTCTTTTAAATATCACTACAAATGTAACGATAATCTTTTGACGGAGGATGCTTTTAATTTTTTCTTAACGTTCGGAGAGAGTTACTTCCGGTCAGTACAATTTGAGTTTCTGGAGTTTATATTTGTTTTATTTAAAAGGGAGTCATCGACTGTGTTTGTGGCTTTTGTCTGTTGGTTATCACGCGTTTATGGGGTGACGCCGGCAGTTCTGTTGGGCGTCACTGTTGTAAAGTGATAAAGCAAGCGGAATGACGGTTCGGCTATTATTTTTTACTTATCGGGAACTAATCCGTCACGTCCGTATATCTAAGGAGTAAGTATGGTAATTCTAAGTGTTTTTCTGCTTACTTTGATTTCTGTAATATATACTTTTCTAAAAAGTAATGCTATCATTACAAAAAAGTAAGTTACATACTACAAATACGTAAGGCTAGCTTTACATATTTAAAGGTGCTATATTTTACTCTTAATTTCAGGGTGTTTAATATTTAATTTTCCGTATGTTGTTTTTTACCTTTTACTAGCCTGTTCGAGTGAGTCTGTTTGTATAAAAATAGTATGAAAAAGTGTTGGTGACGCCGGAATAGGATGGTGGATTCATCTGTTAATTGATTGACTTACAGTTGGTAATCCGGTGGGCTTGTGAGGATGACTCCGTCTGTATGGATAAATTTGTGGGTAAAATAGTTTTAGATCTCATGGAAAGCGAAGATCGGTATCTGTTTAGAATGTGCGTATGACTTGAAAATCAACTCTATGTAAATGCAATATTAATGTACGTGCGTACATTTTAATATATAAGAAGTGTTTTATCTGATGAAATAGATGAATAATGGACTAAAAAGAGGGGACAGAAATGACTAGCTAAAACGATCGTTTTTTCTCGTCAACAAAAGTAAGCATTTGTTTCATTTCGGCAATCCTTTTTCAAATATTTTTTTCAACGGTATGTTCTTTCTTATCAATTGAATAGCATCATCTGTATGAATCTCCCGATTTAAGGGACGAACCTTCAAAGTCATGACGAGAAAAAACGATCGATTATTTTAGTCATAGGTTAAGAGGACCTTTTGAGGGTGATCGTATTGAATAAGAACTTATTACACTTTAGTATTAATATTAAATTTTAGAATTATGAACAAAAAGTTTTCTACTCTGGTAGGATGCTTGGCTTTAGGAACGTTGTTCTCAGCAAATGCACAGACTGTACAAGATGCTTATCGCACATTTGCTACAACTTCCGTATCCAAAACATCTACAGGTAAAGCTGGTCTATCTGCTTTGACTGGTGGTGCAACATTCAACGGGGCTGCTTGGTCACAGGATGTTTACCATATCCAAGACAATCTTCTTTATCAATTACAGGTAACTGCCGGAACCAATATCCAGGATGATGGTACAGATCCTTATGTATTGATTCAGGAAAGAAACTATGAAACAGGTAAGATTTATCTGAAAGCAGTTAAATCCAGCGAAGCTCCTCTGAATGCTTCTTTGTGGACAATCAACTATGACAAGGAAGATGGTGTAAGTGGTGGTAAGTTTACTTATGTAAACAAAGAAACTGGTTTCGCTTTGACATTCGATCACGAACGTGCTGCAAAAACTGTTGGTACAGCTCCAAATGCTAAAGCAACAGCTGCTGTAGAAATGAATGGTTGCACTGACAACTGGTCATGGTACACAGTAAACAGTAATGTAAATCCTTTTGATTATTCTCCTGTATTCTCTTATCTTCACAATCAGGCAAACAATCAGGTGATGTGTTTGGTAGTTGCTGATGATGCTACAGTAACAGGTGATTTGGCTACTGACGGTATGAATAAAACAGGTGTACTGTTGACTTCTGCTGTTTACGATTCAAATGTAGCTGGTCCGTCAGTAGGTAACATTCCTACTATTGCAGTAAATCTTAAGCCGGTGGTTGCTAATCCGATCATCATGACTGCTGACGATTTGAATGCTCGTATGGATGCTGATTTCCATGCAACTAACTTCGAATTCCTGTTCAACCCGAATACATTGGAAGGTACTGCTCCTTTTACAGGATCATTCGTTGCTGAAAAAAATGCATTGGGTTTGACTTTGGCTGATGTTGATGCTAAGAAATTCAACCTGAATTTCAAGATCGGTAACAAATATCTGTTGGCTGATACAGCTCGTTATCAGGAAGAAAAATATGCTCCTTCAGTTTCTCCTTCTGTTCAGTTTGCCGTAAAAACTCCGGTTTCAACAGATGGTGATTATATGAAAGCTCGCTACTACTTCAAAGCGACTTATTTCCCGACAAATGACAGCTTGCTGATCGAACCGTTGAATGCTGCTGTACAGGAAGATGCTGAATTCAATGCTCATACAGATTGGAAGGCTTCAAAAGCTTGTACACAATATTTCGAAAACGATTATACTGTAGCAAATACGTTTACTAATACTAAAACATACGCTACTACAGGTTCTAATACAGTTTCTTTAACAGCTGCTACAATCCCGGGTCAAACTAATCCGGTACTGACAGTTGCCAGAGACAACCGTGATGAATTTAAGGTAAAAACATCTATTGTACGTCCGTTCGAATATCTGACTCGCGGTACAGTTGCTAATGGTTTGTATTTCATCAATCTGTATACAACTAAATCTTCTGTAGAACGTGCTAACGGTATGTATATCGTTGAAAACATGGAAGGTAACATGATGTATGACAACCAGGCAATGGATCAGGACTTCTCTTTGATGCCTGCTACACAGTGGGTTGTTGAACAGTTGGATTGCAACGATGCTTCAAGCGTAGCACGTCGTGTGAAGATTCACAACCGTGAATATGCTGATCAGGTATTTGAAGGTCAGTTGTATAATATGGGAACTACTGCTGCTGGTGAAACAATCTACCGCTTTATCGACCGTACTTATGTAGGTGGAAATGATAACAAGGGTATGTTCAATAACCAGAATCTGGGTGTTCAGGATTCTATCATCTTCACTGCTGTAACTTCTCCGATCGCTAAGACTGCTTATCACGGATACAAGAAGTTCACTGTTGATGAACTGAGCAATGGTATTGAAAACAACTATACTATCAAGTATTACCATTTCAATAACGATAACCTGTATTTGCAGAGTGAAGTAGGTAAGATCTCTAAAGCTGAAGAAGCAACAGATCCTACAATCTATGAAATCGCTGAAGCAACATTGCCTAACAATGGTGGTGCTATTGTGAACAGTTTTGGTTATTCGTTGGATGGTTATCAGGATTTGCAAAGAACAGCTTATGTTCTGAAACTGAAAGATGCTAATCTATTAGACAACGATAAGAAGTATCTTGCATTGGTTAAAAATGCACAGGATAACAATTACTATTACGAAGCAGTTAAGAAAGCTGATATCGATGGCGTAAAAGCTAAGTGGGCTTACTTCTATCTGAAAGCTGATCAGGTTCGTTCTGATGCTAATAATGCTGTAACTGATACTTGCTATGTATTGGTAGACATTCAAAATACAAATGGTACATTAGAAACTTCTAATGGTTGGAACAAGGCTAATGTTGTAGATGGTCTGGGTACATTACGTTTCTCTAGCTTGAACGACAATCCTGAAGATCGTGCTTCTGCATTCTACTTCCAGCACAAGATCCGTCCGCAGTATATCGATATGACTGCTGATTATGACATGCCGATGAACAATGTAGTGAAGATCTACAGAAAGAGCGGTAATGCAAACGAATATCTGTTCGAAGACGGAAATGACAGCAAAAACGTAAGCGCTTCTCAACCGATCGCAGACGTTCAGTTCTTAGGTATTGAAAGTAAGGGTGTTTCAGCTGACGCTGCTGCTATGTATGTTGACAAAGTTCTGTCTTCTAATAAATTCATGCCTCAGTACTTGTTTGCTGTAGACGTAGATTCTATTCCTGACGGATTCCTGTGTGGCAGCAAAACTCATGGTTATTGGGAAACTGAAGCTGAAGCAAAAGCTGCTGATGACAATCACTATGTAGCTTACAATGGTTACGTGGCAGGTCGTTTCTTGGTTAACTATACTGACTCTGTTCAGCCTAACAATAATGTAATGACTGATGCTGACAAATTCAAATTTGAAAATTACACTCGTTTAGGATTTGTAGAAGGTGTTCATCAGGTAACAACTGATGCTAAGGGTAATGTTACTGCAGAAACTCTTTATATCCTGAATAATGGTAAGACTTTGGCAGATGTTACTACTATCGTTAACAATACAGAAACAGGAACAAAAGTAATTGACTTCGATTTGCTTCGTGCTAATTCTGTAGCTAATGTACTTGACGGTGCTCATAAGAACTATGCATTCTCTCTGAGAAAGATCAATGACCAGGCTGATGAAACTGCTGATGCAAGTGAAGGCTTCCTGATGGAATCTAATGGTCAGGGTTCTGCTATCGGTTCATTCGCTGGTGCTTGGGTGAAAGTTCATAACGGTATTCCTGTATTGGCTCAGATTACACCGACAGGTGATCATGAAGACATCTCAGCTTCTATCAACGAAGTAATCAACCAGTCTCAGGTATTCCACTTCGGTCAGACAGACGAAACTCCGACAGAAAACGAAGGTGTTAAGACTACAGAAGTATCTGTATCTGTAGTTCCTGGTGCTGTTGTAGTGAAGGGTGCTGAAGGTAAGACTGTTGCTATCAGCAACGTTCTTGGTCAGACAATTGCTAACACAGTAATCACTTCTAGCGAAGCTACAATCTCTGTTCCTGCAGGTATTGTATTCGTAGCTGTTGAAGGCGAAAGCGCTGTTAAAGCAATTATTAAATAAGAAATTTATAATCAAAAATAATCATTTCGCGTAATGGTTCTCCTTCGGGAGAGCCATTCAGTAGCCTGCGACGGGTGAACAAGTGGGATGATGAATATTAAGTAATAAAATAAAGTTCTTCTGTCAAGTACTCCTGAGAAGGAGGAACGCAGACACAAAACAAGCCTCTCCGGTTGATATCGGGGAGGCTTTGTATTTTTAAAACTTCGTTATCATTTCCAAAAAAGTATATGCATATTCCTCATTTGGAACAAGTTATTAAATATTCTGTTTATATTTGCAAGTTATCAACAGTTAGGGCGACTTTTCAACAAAACGAGCATTGTTTTGCTTAAACCTGATTTCGTTAGGTTTTTAATGTTTAGTTTTGCCTCCGAATTAATAGACGAAGTATGGGAAAGATTATCGCTTTAGCAAATCAGAAAGGTGGAGTTGGTAAGACAACGACCACGATTAATCTGGCTGCATCCCTCGCTGCACTCGAAAAGAAGGTGCTTGTTGTTGATGCGGACCCGCAGGCAAATGCCTCCTCCGGGTTGGGTGTGGATATTCGCAGTGTCGAGCTGTCCATCTATGAATGCCTGGTAAATAGCGAGGAGGCAAAAGGGGCCATTATCCCGACCGAGGTGGAAGGACTGGATATTATCCCGTCGCATATCGACCTGGTGGGTGCGGAGATTGAAATGCTGAACATGGAGAACCGGGAACAAATCCTGAAACAGATTCTTGTTCCCCTGAAGGATATGTACGATTTTATCCTGATTGACTGTTCTCCTTCTCTGGGGCTGATTACAGTAAATGCCCTTACGGCAGCCGATTCGGTCATAATCCCTGTACAATGTGAATATTTTGCATTGGAAGGTATCAGTAAACTGTTGAATACGATAAAAATTATTAAGTCAAAGCTGAATCCGGCTTTGGAAATCGAGGGATTCCTGCTGACGATGTACGATTCGCGCCTTCGCCTGGCCAACCAGATTTACGAAGAGGTGAAACGTCCGTTCCGCGATCTCGTTTTTACAACCGTTATTCAGCGTAATGTGAAGCTGAGTGAGGCCTCCAGCTACGGCAAACCGGTATTGCTTTACGATGCCGAATCGAAAGGAGCGCTCAATCATATGCAGCTGGCACAGGAGCTGATAGACAAAAACAAATAAGTAGAATTATGGCAGTAATGAAAAGATCGGCTCTTGGCCGTGGATTGGATGCTTTGATCACGATGGACGACCTGAAGACAGGCGGTTCGTCTTCTATCAGTGAGATAGAACTGAGCAAGATTCAGCCCAATCCGGATCAACCCCGTTCCATATTTGAGGAAGAAACACTGGAGGAACTGGCTACTTCTATTCGCTCCCTGGGTGTTATCCAGCCGATAACCCTGAAAGAGATCGGAACCGAGAAGTATATGATCATCTCCGGTGAACGTCGTTACCGTGCCTCTCTGATGGCAGGTCTGGAACAGATTCCTGCCTATATCAAGACGGCAGCCGACGAGAATGTAGTCGAGATGGCGCTGATTGAAAATATACAGCGTGAAGACCTTAACTCGATAGAAATAGCATTGGCTTATCAGAAACTGATAGATAGCTACGGTCTGACTCAGGAAAAACTCAGCGAACGGGTAGGAAAGAAGCGGGCTACTATTGCCAACTATCTGCGCTTGCTGAAGTTGCCTGCCGAGATACAGATGGGACTGAAAGATAAGAAAATCGATATGGGACATGCTCGTGCCCTGCTGCCGGTCGAAGATCCGGAGGTGCAGTTGGCTCTGTATGAACAAATATTGGCAGAAGGACTTTCCGTACGTAATGTGGAAGAGATCGTGCGGAACGGAGCGGAAGCTGTAGCGACAGAAAAGAAAGAGAAAACAGCCGGACGCAAACCGATGCTTCCCGAAGAATTTAACCTGCTGAAGGATCATTTGTCCCGATTCTTTAATACAAAGGTACAACTGGCGTGCAACGAGAAGGGAAAAGGACGCATCACGATTCCTTTTACCTCGGAAGAAGAACTGGAAAGACTGATCGGTCTGTTGGATAAATTGAAATAAGTTGACGGTAGATTCGTGAGGATGAAATTAAAAATAAGCAGGATACTGTGCTTGCTGGTGGTGCTTACGGGTATCTCTTTATATACAAAAGCACAAGGCAAGGCGGTTATACTCGACGCCGATACGGTTGTTGTTGCACCACCCGACTCAACGGTGCAGGCTGTACTTCAGTCGGCTGACTCTGCGAGCCGGGTAAAGGGCAAGGAAATAGATATGAAACCGTTCAAACCCAATCCGACAAAGGCGGTTATTTTGTCAGCTATTTTGCCGGGATTGGGACAGATATATAACAAGGCTTACTGGAAATTACCTATTGTATATGGTGGTTTTATGGGCTGTATCTATGCGATAACCTGGAATAACAAGAATTATAAGGATTATTCGACGGCCTATTTTGATTTGATGTATGATGTGAAAAACAATGCGGATGATCCGTCTAAATGGAGTAGTTCATGGACGGATATTGCGAAGAAGAACGGATATGATCCGGAAAAATTTATTACGACCGCATCTTATCAGGATAACATCAAGCGCCGTAAGGACTATTTCCGTCGTTACAGGGATTTGAGTATTATTATCACAGCCGGCGTTTATGCTATCTGTATGATCGATGCTTATGTGGATGCCCAGTTGTTCGACTTTGATATATCTCCTGACCTGAGTATGCGGGTGGAACCGATGGTGATGCCTAAGACCAGTGTCAGTGAACGAATATATGGCCTGAATTGCAGTATAAAATTCTAATTAATACATGAAATACTTATTATCATTACTCTGTTTCTGCTGTTTCGTTACTGTTGTCCGTGCACAGGAAACAATAACTGAAAATGAAGAACCTCAGTATTCGGACCTTTCCGCCGACTCCCTGTCGGTTGATGTCGGTCTGATACCCGAAAGTCTGGATGCGGATGTCGACAGCCTGCTTCACTCCTGGCATGTGCAATACTTTTCCAAGAAAGATGAATATTGTCATGACGATGCCGCAAATGTATGGTTCCCTGACTCTGTCTACCGGGAACGTCTGGAAAGCCTTCCGCGTGTTATTTCCTTACCTTATAATAAGGTAGTACGCGATTGCATTGATTTATATGCCGACCGCCGTCGTAATCTGGTACGTTATATGCTGGGTATGGCGGATTTTTATTTTCCAATCATCGAACAGGTTCTGGATGAGCATGACTTGCCAATCGAGCTGAAATATCTGGCTGTGGTGGAAAGTGCCCTGAATCCGGTAGCCTTGTCACGTGTCGGTGCCTGCGGCTTATGGCAGTTCATGCTTCCGACCGGAAAGATTTACGGACTGGAGATCAACAGCCTTGTTGACGAACGTCGTGACCCGGTAAAGGCTACACATGCCGCCTGTCGTTATTTCAAAGATATGTATGCTATTTACGGTGACTGGAATCTGGTGCTGGCTTCTTATAACTGCGGGCCGGGAAATGTTAATAAAGCTATCCGCCGTTCCGGAGGGAAGACGGACTTCTGGGAGATATTCCCTTATCTGCCCAAAGAAACCCGCTCGTATGTGCCGTTATTCATTGCGGCAAATTATATTATGAACTATTATTGCGATCATAATATCTGTCCGATACAGACCAGTATGCCGCTGGCTACCGATACGGTCGTTGTCACAAAAGCGCTGCATCTGGAGCAGGTGGCAGATATACTACAAATGGATATTCAACAGGTCCGTGCCTTGAATCCGCAGTATAAGCGTGATATTATCCCTGGAAACACGGAGCCGTCTGTGTTGAAGTTGCCGGTAAACCAGACATATGCTTTCATCGACAAAGAAGATACGATCTATACGCATCGTGCAGAAGATTTGTTGGAGAATTGTCTGGCTTATAATCCGTCCGATAAAGACAGTAGAAAGTCCTCTAACCGCGAAAAGATTACTCATCGTGTCGCTTCCGGCGAAAATATCTATGCGATAGCCGACCGGTATGGAGTGACTCCGAAAGAAGTACGTCAATGGAACGGTCTGAAGTCGAACCGTCTGGCTAATGGGCGGCGCCTGACTTTGTATGTGGATAATGGCGGGGTGGCTTTTGCTTCAACAGTAAAGTCTAAGGCGATACCTAAAACGACTTCTCCTTCGGAAATAGTTGAGAAACAGAGTAATGGCTATGTGTCTTATCAGGTGAAATCGGGAGATTCCCTTTACACGATATCGAAAAAGTATCCCGGTGTGTCGGCTGCTTTGATACAAAAGGCGAACGGATTACCGAATGCAAATATCCGTCCCGGACAGGTTCTGAAAATTCCTGTGGGATAAAACTTGCTATTTTCTTGGCTTCCGTGCTGATTTTTGATGAATATTTGTATATTTGTGGTTACAGACGTTGTATAAAAAGAAGAGGTTGTAACCATGAGTGATGCGATAGACACAAAAGACACAAAGGAAGCTGGTGACATGTTACCCGCTATGACGGCAGACGAGAAAATGATCCAGGATGGATTTAACGAGCTGCTGAAGGACTATCTGAATTCAAATCACCGGAGGAAGGTGGAGCGCATTACTAAGGCGTTCAACTTTGCCAATCAGGCGCATGCCGGCGTGAAACGGCGGTCCGGCGAACCCTATATCATGCACCCCATTGCCGTTGCACGGATTGTTTGCCGTGAAATGGGATTGGGGTCGACTTCTATTTGTTCGGCTCTGCTCCACGATGTGGTGGAGGATACGGAATATACCGTACAGGATATTAGTGATATGTTCGGTCCGAAGATTGCTCAGATTGTAGATGGGCTGACTAAAATATCCGGTGGTATTTTCGGGGAACAGGCTTCGGCGCAGGCGGAAAACTTCCGTAAGTTGTTGCTTACCATGAGTGACGATATCCGTGTAATCCTGATCAAAATCGCCGACCGTCTGCACAATATGCGAACCTTGGGTTCGATGCTTCCCGCCAAGCAATTCAAGATTGCCGGAGAGACACTGTACCTTTATGCACCTTTGGCTCATCGCCTGGGTCTTTTCACCATCAAAACGGAACTGGAGGACCTGAGTTTTAAATATGAGCATCCTCAGGAATATGATTTTATCGAACAGAAACTGCAAGCCTCCGAGGAAAGCCGTAATAAACTTTTCGAACATTTCGCAATTCCGGTCGATAAGAAACTGAAAGAAATGGGCTTGCATTATGAGATGAAAGCTCGTGTGAAATCAGCTTACTCTATCTGGAACAAGATGGAGAGCAAAGGGATTACCTTTGAAGATATCTATGACCTGTATGCCGTCCGTATCATTTTTGACCCGCTGCCGGGTGTGGATGAAAAGAATATGTGCTGGGATATCTATTCCGCAATAACAGATATTTACCGTATTCGTCCGGATCGAATCCGTGACTGGGTAAGCCGTCCGAAGGCTAACGGATACCAGGCGTTACACCTGACAGTCATGGGGCCCGATGGGCAGTGGGTGGAAATACAGATTCGCAGCCGGCGTATGGACGATATTGCTGAGAAAGGATTTGCCGCACACTGGAAATATAAAGAACACAGCGTAGAAGAAGATACCGAACTCGATAAATGGCTTCAGACAATTACTGAAATCCTGGAAAGTCCGGACCCGAATGCCCTCGACTTTCTGGATACGATCAAGCTGAACCTGTTTACTTCGGAGATATTCGTGTTTACCCCGAAAGGGGATATAAAAACGCTTCCCCAGGGGGCTACCGCGCTTGACTTTGCCTATGCGCTGCATACCAATATCGGTAATAAATGTATCGGGGCAAAAGTTAATCATCGTCTGGTTCCTCTCAGTCACCCGTTGGCCAGTGGAGACCAGGTGGAGATACTGACTTCCCGTTCACAGGAGCCGCAAGCGGAATGGCTTAATTTTGTTACTACGGCAAAAGCCCGTTCAAAGATCGATGCCGTATTGAAGCGTGCCCGTAAGGATGCAGCCAAAGTGGGTGAGGAGAAGGTGATTGCAGCCTTTAAGCGTTCCGAAATGGAGGCAAGTACGTCCAATCTGGATAAGTTATGTATGTATTTCGGTTTCTCCAAACGGGAGGAATTCTTTTATGCTGTGGAAAAGGGTGATGTCACCTTGCCGGAAAATATCAAGAAGCTATTGAAGGAAAAGACCGATAATGTTTTATTTAAGTATGTAAAGCAGGCGTTAGGAGTCGGTGTCAAGAATAATAAGGAGAAAGAAGAGGTACAGAAAGAAGAAAAACCGAAAGCAAAATACGATAAATCGAAACCTTATATCCTTCGTGAAGAAGCATTCGAACGTAATTATGTCATTGCTGAATGCTGTAAACCTATTCCAGGTGACGATGCGTTGGGCTTCATCAACGATGACGGCAATGTGGTTGTTCATAAACGCTCCTGTCCGATTGCCATGCGCCTGAAGAGTAGTTTCGGCGAACGTATCCTGAATACCGAATGGAGTAGCCATAAGAATGCTTCCTTTGAGGCTACTCTCGAAGTGAAAGGTATCGACTCGATTGGCGTTCTGAACACAATCACTAAAACAATCTCCGATGACTTCAATGTAAATATCATGCGTCTGCTTATTGAAGCGAAAGACGGTGTGTTTGAAGGAAAGATTAAGATGAAAGTGCATGATGTGGAAGACATACAGAAGATGTGTGTGACGCTTTCTAAGATAAAGAACATAAAGTCGGTCGGTCGTGTGGCTGATTAATCGGTAGGTATTTTAACCCTCTAAAATACACATTTATAGGTATTGCCTTTATAAGGGAGATATCTGACCTTTGTCTTCGTCAATTAAAAATAGAATAAGATGAAGACAATAGGTATTTTTTACGGTTCTTCAACCGGGACAACAGAGGATATTGCAAAACGTATAGCAGCCAAGTTAGGCGTGGATGCTTCTAACCTGTACGATGTGGCGAAGGCTTCTCCTTCCGATCTGGCAGGTTATGAGGTTTTGATACTGGGTAGTTCTACCTGGGGCACCGGCGATTTGCAGGATGACTGGTATGATTTCCTTGTCAAGATAAAGAAACTGGATTTATCCGGTAAGTTCGTGGCTATTTTCGGTTGCATCAGTTAGTGCGATGGTAACGGTCAAAGAGAATAAGATTCCCGGAGAGGTAAAAGTTTTTTTGAATCATATCTACGAATATAAAAAGGGGATACGAAGTATGGTTTTATGCACGATCAATAAATCTTATGAAAAGATTGCCACCGATCGTCTGGAAATATGTGAAGCAGGATGCCGGTGAGCGGAGTGTGAATATTTATTTCGGCAGACCTGAATGTATTGATGCAATCCGTTTGCTGGTTACCCGTCCTTTGAACTTGCTTACTCCTGAGGAAGATTTTATTCTCGGCGCCTTATTAGGATATGATATCTGCATGCAGTGCGAACGTTTCTGCACAAAGAAGAAACAGGCATTGTCATCCGACCTGGCTGGTATGGTAGGATAGTTTTCCCTAAAATTGTTTATTTACCCCTGTTACCCCGCTTGGGATAGCCGACACCGATACTTATAGAACAAAGACTTTCTGGATTTAACAGGTA
>ULQP01000681.1_pt1 | contig 51453 bp, 50 predicted proteins | sample 1954571 | NCBI WGS metagenome assembly ULQP01 (sample SAMEA4835657, study PRJEB28245) | human gut metagenome | biome: gut microbiome; material: fecal sample | place: Denmark | collected 2008 | reverse complement strand
TTGCCGTCGATGACAAATACCGTGGGAACAAGGTTTACACCCATGGCGCGTTTGAAATCACCATTGGGATCGAGTAATACCTCATATTCATAGTTCTTGCTGTTGACAAGTGGCTTTACTTTCGATTCGTCTTGTGCCTTATCTATCGATACAGCGATGAGCTTGACTCCTGTCTCATCTTGCCAGTCGGGATATACATCACGAATAGCATCCAACTCACGCAAGCAGGGCTTGCACCATGTGGCGAAGAAGCTGATGATGTAGGGCTTGCCGTCGTTGTTAAGCTTGGCGGTGTCGACACGCTTTCCATCGATGTCTTTCAGTTGTACTGAAGGTAGTTCGGCAAAAGAGGTGAAAGCTAAAAATAATGCCGCAGCGGCAATCATAAACTTTTTCATAATGAGTATTTTATAGTTGGTTTTTAATGCTGTATTGTTATTTTTCTTCTATTTAGTAAATTGAGATACAAATCGAGTATTGTGGATCGTCGCACGCTTGCGTCGGGGTAAAGTATTTCATTATGAATACTTGTGATGGCAAAAATAGTAAAATTTTCAGACAATCAGGTCAATCGTGCATAAAAATCCGATTCTCTTTTGAACAATTATATTTATTAACAATGCTGCTATTTTTGTGGCGCATTGTAAGTCTTGGCAAGTCCTCCCTCAGAAGTCTCTTTGTAGAGGCTTGGTAAGTCGTGTCCGGTCTCGCGCATGGCGCGCACAACGTTGTCGAACGGTACCCGATGGTGTCCATCAGAGAACATGGCGTAAGTGCTGGCGTCGTAGGCTCGGGTAGCGGCAAAGGCGTTGCGTTCTATGCAGGGAATTTGTACCAGTCCGCATACAGGATCGCACGTGAGGCCTAAGTGGTGCTCGAGAGCCATTTCGGCGGCATACTCTATTTGCGAAGTAGAACCACCCGACAGTTGGCAGGCGGCTGCAGCTGCCATGGCACAGGCCACGCCTATTTCGCCTTGGCATCCTACTTGAGCGCCCGAGATGGAGGCGTTTTCTTTGACAACATTGCCGAATAGTCCGGCCGTTGCCAGGGCTCGAATAATGCGTGAGTCGGGTATGCAGGCGTGCTCTTTCATGTAGTAAAGTACTGCTGGTAATACGCCGCAGGAACCACAAGTGGGCGCCGTGACGATAATGCCGCCGGCCGCATTCTCCTCAATGGCTGCAAGAGCATAAGCATAGATGAAGCCGCTGCTTTGCAGAGCTCCAGCCGAGTTGTGGGCGTGTATGAGGTAATCGCCAGCTTTACGACGCACTCCTAAACCACCGGGCAAAAGGCCTTCGGTGTCGAGACCGCGCAGAATTTCTTCTTGCATAGATTTCCATATTTCAGAGAGATAGTCCCATATAATATGTCCTTCGCATTGCTCTACGTATTCCCAAAAGCTGTATCCCATCATTTTGCACCAATCGAGAATTTCGTGTATGGTCGTTTTGTCATAAATAGGAGTGGCACTTATAGGGTCGTCGCTGAGTGCACCGCCGCCTGTACTGTATGTAGTCCACGATAGCATAAGCTTACCTTGACTATCGTATGCATCGAACTTCATGCCGTTGGGGTGTTCGGGAAGAAATTCTTGAGGTTTCCATACAATATCGGTAGGAGCATTCTTTTTCAGTACGTCATTAATGGCAACATCGGTAAGGTGACCTTTGCCAGTAGCGGCAAGGCTTCCATATAGTGTTACTTCATAACGGGCGGTATTCGGAGTGCGTTGTAAAAATCGTTGCGCGGCCCGACGAGGCGCCATGGTATGGCTACTCGATGGCCCGCGCCCGATGCGGAAAATATGTTTGATAGTATCCATAACTCAATGTGATATATAGCTTGCACAAGCCTGTAAAAACGGAGCAAACTTACATAAAATCTTGCAAACAGCAACTTTTTGGTATGTTAAAGTGTTGTTCTGTGTTGTCGGGTCGGCATTTGATATTTGTTGTCAGCGGTGTTTGTCGGAAAATATGTAATATTCTTTGTAGTCAATGGGAAAAAAGTATTAAATTTGCAACGCTTAAATTTTTTTGAAATAATGAGAAGATTCTTGATAATATCGTCGGCATTGCTTTTGCTTGCTTCTTGTCAATCGGCAAAACAAGTACCCTATTTGCAAAATGTGGATGAAATTCCTGCCGATGTCTTGGCTAAGACCACATATGTCCCGGAGCAGATATTGATGCCCGGCGATTTACTTGATATTACCGTGATGGCCACAGACCGTGTATCGGTGCAGCCCTTCAACCGCCGAGTTGTGGATATAACCAAATCGACGGGCTCTTTGACTTCTGACGAGTTGAATTTCTATTTGGTCGATAACTCAGGCTATATAGACATGCCTGTGTTGGGACGTATCTATGTACAGGGCATGACTAAATCGGAACTCGAAAATTATATCCGTGAAGAGATTTATCCCAAATATATTCATGAAATACCCGCTGTGACTGTCCGTTTTGAGAACTTCCGTGTCTCTGTGACAGGTGATGTGGCCCGTCCCGGTTCGTTTGTTGTTCCCAACGAGCGCATCAATGTTTTAGAAGCTATTGCCATGGCCGGCGACCTGAATATTACAGGCCGGCGCGATAACGTACTTTTGGTACGTGTCAATGCCGATGGCTCACGCACGACTGCCCGTCTCGACCTTACTGATAAAGACCTTATATTGTCGCCTTACTTCTATTTGCAACAGAATGACGTGCTCTATGTAGAGCCTAACGTATCGAAGGCACGATCTTCAACGGTAGTACCTCCTACAGCATCGTTGGCAATAAGTATTATAGGTTCTGCTTTGTCGGTGGCTTCTTTGATAATGACAATTTTGAATTTTACAAAATAACATGGAAAACAATAATATCAATCTGCAACAAGGGAACGAGCAGGAGGAAGAAAACAACGGTTTTGACTTTACTTTGTTTTTGCTCGAATGTCTTTCGCATTGGAAGTGGTTCTTGTTGAGTCTTATTGTAGTATTGGGACTTGCTGTTTACTATACACTGAGCTCGGTGCCCATATATAATGTAAAAGCCTTGGTGTTGATGGTAGATAAATGGTCTAAGAGCGAAAGCGATGTGTTGACACAAAGCCTTGGCATTACATCGGGTGTAGATAATATATTTAATGAAATAGAGGTGATGCGTTCTCGTACCATAGTCAAGAAAGTGGTTGACGATCTTGACTTGTATGCTTCATATAGCATGAAAGGTAAAATGCGTAATCAACCTTTGTATAATAATACACCTTTTGTTGTACGACCTGACTCTACTACCGACATAGACCAGATGCAGACTTCGGTAAAGTTTGATATAGAGCCTGTCGCAGCCGATGGTACCTATCATATCACTGCCAATTATACTTTTGAGAAAAAGAAGAAGAAAGCTTCTTTTTCTACGAAAGAATTTCCCTATACGGCATACGTTCCGGCAGTGGGCTCTTTTGTCATAGAACATGTTATGGGGTATGATTCTATTCAAAATGAGTTGTATGTTACATTGAGAAATCCTAAAGATGTGGCAAAATCTATTGCTTCAGGTTTGAAAATATCGCAATATGACAAAAATACGCTCTTGCTCGAGATTTCATACAATACGCCTATCCAACAGATGGGTATAGATATTATCAATCGTGTAGTTTACTACTATAATGAAGATGGTATCGCCGAGAAAAACCGTGCAGCAAATAATACCGAGGCGTTTATCAATAACCGCCTTGTAGCCATACAGAAAGAATTGTCTACGGTAGAAGAAGAGGTAGAACAGTATCGTACCCAGCGAGGCCTTACAGATATATCGTCCGAGGCACAACTCTATTTGCAACAAACCGGTGAGGCTGATAAGGAGCGCAGCGAACTCGATGTACAACTCAGTTTGGTAGAGTATGTAGAGACATTCTTGGGTGAGAGTGACAATATATTTGCTCCCATTCCGGCTTTAGGTATTACCGACGACGGGCTCCGTTCGGTCATCGGCGATTACAACAAAGCTATTGCCGAACGTGAGCGTTTGCTCAGCACATCGAGCGAGAGTAACCCTGTAGTGCAAGAATATACGCAAAATATCAAGGCATTGCGTTCAAATGTGTTGCAAGGTGTAGCGTCGACACGCCGGGGCATAGAGTTGCGGAAGAAAGATATACAACGTCAGGATACCGAGATAGAAGAGAAAATACGCAACGTGCCGCAATACGAGCGAGAGCTTACCGATATAATGCGTCAACAACGCATCAAAGAGAATCTGTTTGTTTTCTTACTCGAAAAACGTGAGGAAAATGCCCTTACACAAACTTTGGCTGTGGGAGATGCCCGTATGATAGACGAACCGTCGAACTTTGGCATAGTGGCACCGCAGAAGATGAAAATTTTCTTTGGAGCTTTTATTATTGCATTGCTCATACCTGGTTGCATCATTTTCTTGAAGCGCCTTATGTTCCCTGCATTCCAAGACAAGGTCGAGTTGGAGCGTCTTACCCGCATACCTGTATTGGCCGAGTTGCCGCATAACAGTAGCAACGATTTCTTTGTTGTAAGAGAGAAAAGCAACGATGCTATTGCCGAGTTGTTCAGATTGTTGCGAAATAATTTGCAGTTCTGCTTCAGCTCTCCCGACAAAAAGGTGATACTTGTTACCTCATCGGTATCTAAAGAGGGTAAAACATTCGTTTCGTCCAACCTCGCAGTATCTTTTGCCCTGACGGGTAAGAAGGTTCTTTTGGTAGGACTCGACATACGTCGTCCGCGTATAGCCTATCATTTTGACCTGTCTAACAAGAAAGGTGTTACCAACTATTTGTCGGGTCAGATAACAGATCTTGACGAGTTGATACAACACTCAGGTAAGGTAGATACGCTCGATATTCTTTCCGGAGGACCTATACCACCAAATCCGAATGAGTTGTTGCTCAATCCCAATTTGGATAAGCTTTTTGTAGAATTGCGCAAACGGTATGACTATATAATTATAGATTCTGCCCCTGTGTGCATGGTATCCGATTCATTCCTTATCAACCGCGTAGTAGATATAACACTCTTTGTGACACGTGCTGCTTATACTTCGCGCAGTCATATCAAGGCATTGAATCCGCTTGCAGTCAATAATAAGCTCAAGTCCATATACCTTTGCATCAATGATGTAAACATAACAAGTCATACTTACTCATATCGTAAGTATGGTTATAGTTACGGTACGTCGACTTATGGTAGCTATGGATATGGCGATGATAATGACAGTCATGAGCATAAGAAACGCCATTGGTTTAAGCGTAAGTGAGTAGATCATAAAACAAGAGGGAGTGTATCGTACGATGCACTCCCTCTTGTTTATGTGGGATTGTTTTCACATTATTGATTGAGATATTCTTGAGCTACATACCCATATCCCTTACACAGAATATCTACACAGCGCATGAAGAAGTCTTTTATGTTGGGCGTAGTATCTAACAATAGTTCTATCGATAGCCACAGTTGATTTTCTACCAGTACGGCTTTCAATACTTTGGTATCGCGTGTTATTTTATTCGCAACTTCAAGACCTTTTATGCGGTCTTCTTTTACATCGTAGATATTAGGTATCATGATTTGTAAATACGAACTATCCTTTTCGTCGTTGACACAAAACAAATTGAAGCCTTTATATCGGAAATGGATGTTCCCTAATTCATCTTCTTTATATCTAAATCCTTCAGAAGCAAGATAGTCTTTGACCAGGTCTATAGTTTTCATAATATATAATTATAATCAATGAAATATTGCGATGTAATGTTGTGAGACATATTCTCACAACATTACATCGCTATCCTTAATAATTTACTTAGAAAGTCGGGCAAACAGCTCGTCTGAAGTCTGGTTCATAAGGCTCAGAGCCATCTCAAAATTTGCAGCCGGAGTATACTCCGACGGAATAAACTCATAGTTACACCATACGGTGTTATCCTCGCGTAAAACAAATTTTACTACGTATTTGTCACTGTTTAGTTCGTTGCATGTTTCTAAGATTTTATATTTATCATATTTCTCTGTATTGCAAACGAGTACAATTTGCAAGAAAATAGAGTCTGCTTTAAAAGCAAAGTACGTTGTGCCTTCATACTTAAACGAGATATACCTCTCCTCTTCTGTATACCGAAAACCTTCTTCCTGAAGAAAATTTTTGAGATAATCGCATCCTGTCATAATTTCTGTCTTTTTAAGGTGAATAATTAGTTGATTGTGTGTGTTCTTTATGCCATGTTTATCTATCTGTACGCAATATAAATGCCACGTAGAAAAAGTATAATTTATATTTTGCCACTCATATAATATTTATATTATACAAAGTATGACATTACAAACATACAATAATTTTTTAATAAGCACCCATGAAATATGATATTTTTCTTCTTTTTATTCCTCTTTTGAGGCTCGATAGTATAATTTGTTTATAAAAACCCACGAAACCAACATTTTAGAGAATTCCGTATGTATAAATTATTTTTTATTGAGTAGATTCACTATCTTTGTAGCAATCCGGTTAGCCCAGCTATGGGCTTGGGGGATTTTTATTGGTAAAGGACGTTTACGGACGTTATCTTCGACAGTCGAATCTCGCAAATTTGTACTCTCTTCGAAGAAAACGGCAACGGGAGCGTTCACGTTGGATGTATTATCATCATAGATGAACTTATGGGCATCTTATTTGTATAATATGTCATGGCGTGGGCTAACTGCGTTGCTTATCCTAAGAGAGAGGCAATGCGAGAGCCTGACTGTGGGGTAAGCAGAAGTAGAGACTCCCACGTCTTTTTTGTATCATGCCGATGCATTGGGAGCGGCATCGGAGGGACACCTTTTAGAATGCATATTGTCAGGCAAAAGTTATGAGCGACAATATCTTTTTGTGGTGTCTATGGCTCGAAGCATTATGATAATTAATATCGGAGAAGAGATTCGTGAAATTGTAAAGCAGCAGGGTAAATCCATAACGTGGCTTGCTAAACAAATCAATTGCAGCAGAGTGAATATTTATAAAATATTTGAGCGGTCTTCGATAGATACCGATACATTATTGCGCATAAGCAATGCGCTTGATTATGATTTCTTTGCCGTCTATTCCCAAAATCTTACCAAAAACAAAAAACGAGATTGTAAAGAGTAAATATCTATTCCTCTCTTTTGTGGCAATGAGTAGGGTGTGTATATAATTTGTTAATATATAAACCTATTATATACACCTCATCATATAGATTTCACTATAAAATATATTGTTTTGCAATTATAGATTGTTGATTTATAAAAATCTATATGCTAATGAGTTGTGCATAGTCTATATGCCTAATTGAGAATTGATGTAGAAAGATTAATGAATATTTCACGCTCTTAAGAACATAATAAAATGAAAAACGAGAAATTACAAAGTCGCCGCGAATTCTTTAAGAACGCAGCAAAGGCTACATTGCCTATATTGGGCGTAATTGCATTAACAAATATCTCTTATGCTAGTGGATCAAAATCAGAAATACAATTAGGTTGTACTTCAACTTGTAAATTAGCTTGTGCAGATAACTGTTATACAGGATGTGAAGGTAAATGCTCTGATCATTGTGCGCATTCTTGCAGTGAATCTTGTCGTGATATGTGTAAAGGTCAAATAAAATAGTGATTATGAGAAAATATAAGTTAGAATCTCGTAGAGATTTCTTTAAGTCTTTTGTACAAAAGACTCTTCCATTTATAGCGATAATTAGTTGTGCTAATGTCCCATTTGTTTTAAAGGCAAGTAAAATACCAATGAGTTGTAAAGCGTCATATGCAGATACAGGACCTGGAACTTGTTCAACGTGTATAGGAACATGTTATGGATCTTGTAGCTCAAGATGTACAAGCTGTGAGGGAAATTGTAAAGGTGATTGTGTGTTAAATTGTTATAGTACATGCCAAGGAAGCTGTAGTAGTTCTTGTAGCGGAAGTTGTTATAAATCTTGTTCAGGATCTTCTTCAAAATGATTAATATAATAAAAAATATATCTACTCCTTGGAAAGAGAATGTGGCGAAGCATATCACCTTTATTGTCACCAAAGACTGTCAGCTTGCTTGCAAGTATTGTTATTTGGTAGGTAAGAATGAGAAGGAGCGGATGTCATGGGAAGTAGCCAAGCAGGCTATCGACTATATATTGTCTCACGAAGAAGATATGCGTGAGGAGAGTGTCGTGTGGGATTTTATCGGCGGCGAGCCCTTCCTCGAAATAGAGCTGATAGATAAAATCTGCGACTATCTGAAAGTGGAGATGTATCGTCGCAATCATCATTGGTTCAATTCGTATCGGTTTTCATTCTCTACCAATGGTATCAATTACCATACTGATAAGGTGCAGCATTTTATCAAAAAAAATCGAGAGCATTTGTCAATAGGTATTACCATAGACGGTACGGAGATGAAGCACGACCTTAACCGCGTGTATAAAGGCGATGGTCGTGGCTCGTATGCCGATGTGGTGCGTAACATCCCGTTGTGGCTCAGCCAGTTTCCCAACGGCGGGACAAAGGTGACGATAAGCAGCGCCGATATTCCTTACATCAAAGAGAGTGTATTGCATCTGTACAGTCTCGGTATTCATGAGGTAAATATTAACTGCGTCTTTGAGGATGTATGGAAAGAGGGTGACGATGCCCGCTTTGAGGAACAGCTCATGCAGTTGGCCGATGCCATTATCGACGGCGAGTATTATCGCGATTACGCCTGTTCGTTCTTCTCGGAATATCTTGGCAAGCCGCTCGATTGTGTTTTACAGAACCAGAACTGGTGCGGTGCCGGGCGTATGCTGGCCGTAGATGCTGCAGGCAATTTTTATCCGTGTACACGCTTTGCCCAATATTCGTTGCGCTCGAAGAAGGCGTGGATTATAGGTAACATTCACGATGGCATAGACAAGAATAAGTTGCGTCCTTTCCTTACGCTCGACCGTTGTACGCAGAGTGAGCAAAAGTGTATCGATTGCGAAGTGGCCGAGGGGTGTGCATGGTGTCAGGGAGAGAATTACGATGCTGCCGATACGCCTACCATATATCAGCGTTCTACGGCAATATGCCTCATGCACAAGGCACGGGTGAGGGCCAATAATTACTATTGGAACAAACTTTTCAGAAAACTTGAGCTTGAAGAGGCTCGTGACGAGTACGAAGCTAATAAACCTACGGTTAACCTTCAAACATGTTGAGCTTATGTTGCAGTATCTTGTGATTTTACTTGACGACACGTCTGTTTCGTTTTGCCATTATACCAATGGGTACAGTCATCGTCGCCTTATGCCTGTAGAGACGCTGAAAGCCGGTATCTTATACGGCATGAAAGAGAATCTGAACATACAATTCGTATATCCCGGCTATGACCTGCCCGATGAGTACAATCGCTTGATAGAGACCGTCGACCATATAAAGATAAAGCAGGCAAGTCTTGGCTGTGATGCCGATGTAACAGTGATAGACGGTATAGAAGAGTTATCGACAGTGTCGGTTCAACCCGATAAAGTATATGTATTGCGATTGGGAAAAGAAGAACTTTTTGCCAATGGCGATTTGATTATAAATACATTACGTGTTGTTGCACGACTCAATATCGTGTTGACCGACGTAGAGCGTTTTGTCGAGAGCGATTTTGAACGTTATAAACAATTGTTGGCCTCGTGGATTCCTTTTGTAGAGCAAGAATATGTAGACGGCAAATCGCCGCAAATCAATATTCTTACCGACCGTATGGTGCTGGACAAGATGAATAATTGCGGTGCTGGAGATACAACAATAACCCTTGCGCCCGATGGCCGATTCTATGTGTGTCCTGCTTTCTATACCGATGCCGACAGCTATGCCGTAGGCGATGTGACGCATGGCCTCGATATAAAAAACGGGCAGCTTTATAAACTTGCATACGCTCCTATATGTCGTCGCTGCGATGCTTACCAATGTCGCCGTTGCATTTGGCTCAATCGTAAAACTACACTCGAAGTGAATACTCCTTCACACGAGCAGTGCGTGGTTGCACATATAGAGCGTAATGCATCGAGGCGGCTTCTTATCGATATGCGGCAGCGCGGCACTTTCATGCCCGACAAAGAGGAGATAAAAGAAATAACATATACAGACCCTTTTGAAACGAACGAAGAATGGTAAAGAAAGAAGTGGGGCAGGTTTTGCCCGAAGAGAGAGACGAAATACAGAAGTTGTTTGAACGTCGTAACGGATTGAATGAGCTTGCGCAGATTCTTACGGCCGACAATGGAGAATTGTACGAAAAGTTGGTAGCCGATATGGGTGCAACCGGTACAAAATTTCAGCAATGGTGGAACCGTATGGGCGAGAAATATCAATGGGAGAGCACTTCCGACGGAAATTGGGAAATAGATTTTGATTCTTGTAAAATATATCTTGTAACAAACGCATAATATGCATGCCATGATAACGACTGTGTTGCCGCTCTTTATAGGCACAACCGAGCTTTTGGTTATAGGAGGCATTGCCTTGTTGCTATTTGGCGGGAAAAAGTTGCCCGAGATGATGCGAGGCTTGGGGCAAGGTGTCAAGGAGTTTAAGAAGGGAATGAATGAGATGAATACTCCACACGATGAAAATGCTTCGTCCGATGTCTCTGCTCACGACGAAACGACAACTCACGACAAAAATAATACTGATACCGGTACTGCAAATACAACGGCCGATGGGCGAGAACGACAATAACGATTTGCTTACATTCGGCGGGCACTTGGAGGTGTTCCGTCGAATGCTTTTTAGGGTATTGGTTGTCGTTTTGTTGTTTACGATAGCCGTATTCTGTTTTAAGGAGCCTGTGTGGCGTTTGTTGTTGGCTCCCAGTGAGTGGAATTTTGTCACTTACCGTTGTATAGAAGGGTTGATGCATATGATAGGGTGGAGCGATTTCTGTTTCGACCCGTATCATGTAGATCTTATTGCAACGACACTGTCGAGCCAATTCATGATACATATCAAAACCTCGATATATATAGGACTTTTGTGTGCTTCGCCCTATATTTTGTATGAGCTTTTCCGATTTGTACTCCCCGCATTGTATGAGACCGAGAAGAGATATTCTATACAGATTGTTATTACAGTGTATGTGTTGTTTATACTTGGGGTATTGATGAGCTATTTTTTGCTGTTCCCCATATCATTCCGTTTTCTTGGTACATACAGTGTTGCATCGCAAGTACACAGCACCATTACAATAGATAGCTATATCTCAACATTTGTTACGCTGACGTTTCTTATGGGAGTAGTATTTCAGTTGCCTGTTATCGCTTTTGTACTGGGTAAAATAGGAATTATCAATTCGGCTTTCCTTGCGCGGTATCGCAAGCATTCGTTTTTGGCAGTAATGGTGGTGGCAGCTGTGATAACACCCGGGCAAGATATACTGACACTTATGTTAGTCACCATTCCGCTTTACTTGTTGTATGAGGTAAGTATCAGGGTCTTACGGCATAGTGAACGTATAGGCTGAGTTTCTGATAGAATCAGAAGTTATTTACAACATGGTTTGTGAGGTCGATTCTCATTCAGGATAAATCATTTTCCGGGTCACGCCGCCATCTACCGTGATAGTCTGTCCGTTAATAAAGTCGTTTTCCAGGTCGCAGAGAAATAAAACTGTACGGGCAATGTCTTCGGGTTTCCCGACACGTCCGCTGGGATGGAATGCATGGTCGATGGGGCGCAAGTGTTCTTCTTCGTTGACATGAATCCACCCCGGTGCCACAGCGTTGACAGTGATGCGGAGTGGTGCCAGCGAAATGGCAAGAGCATGGGTCAGGGCGTAGATGCCTCCTTTTGATGCGCTATAACCTTCTGTTCCGGCTTCGCTCATCAGGTAGCGAGTGGAGCATATGTTTACAATGCGCCCGTATGACGTATTTCTGTTTTGTTGTCGGTGTCGGGCTAAGAACCTCGCAGTAATAAATGTCGGGCGGAGGTTGGTGTTGATAATCTGGTCGAACTCTTCCAACTCTATCTCAGTAATGGGCTTAAACTTGCTGATGCCTGCATTGTTGACCATGACGTCAACGTCGCCCCATTCATCTACGATTGTTTGCAGGCACAGTTCCAGTTGTTTTGTGTCGGTAACATCAACGGGGTAGAATCTTGCACCGGTTTTATCGGCCACGGCTTTTCCCCGTGGTAAATCAATATCGCAAAAGGCTACGCGGTCGCCAGTTTTGCAGAATGCCTCGACGATGCTTCGGCCTATGCCGTGTGCTCCGCCGGTTACGAATACTCGTCTCTCCATTTATGCTATACTTAACAGTTCTATTTCAAAGATAAGAGTGGAATTGCCGGGTATACCCGGTTGTGAAAATTTGCCGTATCCCATTTCGGCCGGAATATAGACTTCCCATTTGTCGCCTACACACATTTGCTGCATGGCTATGACCCAACCCTCTATGAGGTCGCATATGCGTATGGCCAGCGGTGTGTCGCCTATGCTGCTATCAAATTGCTTTCCGTCGATTGTGCGCCCTGTGTAATGAGCTGTGACAATACTGCGGGGTGAAGGATGTTTGCTGTCGGCTTTTCCTTCTGATAACACCTTGTAGTAGATGCCTTTGGATAATGCCTTTACACCTTCTTCTTTCGATTTCTGTATGAGCCAATCCTTATTGGCCTGAGCGTAAGCTTTTTTGTCCATTGTTGTTTATGTTTTAGAGGGCGTTTTATGCGTTTGCCTGTGAGAAATAGTTCTATGGGTAGGCATTGTGTTCAATACTTGGGTGTCAGAGGTTTGTGTATACGGGTATGAGAAGGTCTTCTTCCGGCCAGTGAGGCAAGAAGAACAGAGGCATAGGTTTACCTCCTGTGCCGCTCCATTCAATACGGGTTATTCGGCCGATTTCCGGTACACCAAAGTCAAACGAACGACCGTATAACAGGATGGCTCCTCGTTTCTCGTCCAGTTTCCATAGACCTCCGCCATAGGGGTATTGTTCTCCTGGTTCTAGTAAATCTCTATGTAGATAGACGTGTCCGAACTTTAATACGCCGTCTTGATTGATGATGAATTTCTGATACATAATACCTATTTACTGCTGTACTTTTTGTCGGAATGCAATGTAACTTTTCAGAATCGAGGGTAGTAGCTTTTCCCGTATATTTTGCTATTATTGCGAAACATTGCCCTGTCGTATTCTCTTTATAATAAGGGCTGCAAAGGTATGAAATCCGGTTGCAGCCCCCTATATTTATTTTTTCAGCAAAACACTGTTATACCAATTTATAACCCTTTCCCATGAGGGCTTGCATGATATGCGCTATATGGTCGTTGTTACGGGTTTCCAGTTGCAGATGTACGTAGCAGCCGCGTAAGTCGATGTTAAGTCCCGACCGTTCGTGGTTGATAGATATTACATTTGCACCTTGTTCAGCAACAATGTTGAGGATGCCGAGGAGTTGTCCCGGTTTGTCGGAGAGTTCGACGGTAAGGTTGCAAGTGCGACCGTCCATGATGAGTCCACGTTTAACAACGCGAGCCAAGATGGTGACATCTATATTACCTCCTGATACGAGACATACGGTTTTTTTACCTTGTATGGGGAGCTTGTTAAACATAGCCGCAGCTACGCTTATAGCACCAGCACCTTCGGCAATGAGTTTGTGTTGCTCTATCAGAGCGAGTATAGCGGCCGATATTTCATCATCGGTGATGGTTACAATTTCGTCAACGTAACGGCTGCAATATTCAAAGGTATGTGTACCCGGTTCTTTTACGGCAATACCGTCGGCAATGGTAGATACCGAGGGCAGGCACACGATGTGATGGTCGATAAGAGAACGGTACATGCTGGGAGCTCCGGCAGCTTGCACACCGTATACTTTGATATCGGGACGGAGTGTTTTCAGTGTGAAGGCAACACCCGATATGAGGCCACCGCCACCTACAGGAACAATGACAGCTTCAAGGTCGGGCAGTTGTTCCAGCATTTCGAGGGCGATAGTTCCTTGTCCGGCAATGACGAGTTCATCGTCGAATGGATGGACAAATGTGTAACCATGTTCGTGTTGCAGTTCGACAGCCTTTTGGTAAGCGTCGTCATACACACCGTTTACCAGGCAAACCTCGGCACCGAGGCGTTTGGTGGCTTCTATCTTCGATATGGGAGCTCCTGCCGGCAGGCATATAAGAGATTTAATCCCGTTCTTGGTGGCACCGAGAGCTACTCCTTGTGCATGGTTTCCGGCCGAGCAGGCAATCACGCCGTGGGCTTTTTCGGTGTCGTTGAGTTGAGATATTTTATAGTATGCACCCCTTACTTTGAATGACCCCGTTACTTGCAGGTTTTCGGTCTTTAAATAAATTTCGCTTTCGGGGTTGATAAGATTGGCGCGTATCATGTCGGTACGCCTTACCACGCTCTTCAATACGTCGGCGGCATGGTGTATTCGGTCAATTGTAAGCATGTTTTTCAGAGGTTAGTTAAGTTGTTTACATTATTGCAAATGTAGATAAAATTGTAATAACAAACCAATAAACGGGAAAAATTACAATTGTTAAAAATATATCTCTGCAATATGAACCGATATAGAGCTATTGTTTTATTTACGGAGTCGTATTTTCTCGTGATAAAAGTAGTTAACTATGACTGGCTTCCCTTTTTCCGAACGGTCGTATGGTAAGTCGTTTATGCGGTATGGATAGCCATGCTGTACAGCATATTGTTTGATGTCTTGTTCTAATGCTTGCCAATAATTTGTATGTTTTCTATTGTATATTTCTTCATAAAGGGGGAAAAGAGCCGGATATGTTTCGCTAATGTATTCCATTATATCATGTTTAAAACCTCCTCGCAAATTGAGATTTTCTAACCATATCAAGTCGCAAAAATCTTTTACTTGTTCTATAATGGCTTTTGCATCTGTAATACCCGGGAAAATGGGAGATATGAAGCAAACAGTCCTTATTCCGTTTTCATACACTTGTCGCATGGCTTCAATACGCGATGCTATAGTGGAGGCTTTATCCATGTCAGCGCGAAATTTTTCGTCAAGAGTATTGATAGACCATGAAACAGTAACTTTGGAGAATCTTTTTAACAAATCGATGTCTCGTAATACCAAATCAGATTTTGTGCATATCATAATTTCGGCATTGCTCCCTTGAAGTTCTTCGAGGACCTTGCGTGTACGACAGAAATGTTTTTCGTACGGATTATATCCGTCAGTAACGGAGCCTATAACAATTCTTTTCCCATCGTACAGATGAGGGCTCTTTATAGGTTCCCAGTTTTTTATATCAAGAAACGAGCCCCAAGGTTCGGTATGACCGGTAAATCGTTTCATAAACGAAGCATAGCAGTACCGGCAAGCATGCGGGCACCCTACGTAAGGATTGACAGAATAGCCTCCGACCGGGAGTGTCGATCGTGTCATTATGCTATTTACATTTATTTCTTTAATGATTTCTCTGTCCATAGTTTTTGTATAAATTGTTTCGGTAATTCTTGAATCATTCTTTCTTCGCCCATGATAGGCAATAAATCTTCTTTCATGAATACAGGTATGCGATGAGCTTTAGCCTGTGCAGCGATATGGAGTACCCATTCGGGTTTGGCATCGACTTTGCCTTTCCGTTTCCCCGTTTCAGTGCCTATGACAATCCATTCTATTTTTTCAAAGTCGATGTTGTCAATATCGCTAAAAAGGGGCTCAAACGTGACATGGTAATGTCTTGCTTTAATATTTGTGCGTAAGTCGTCTAATCTTCTCTTTTCTGTATCGCGGGTGATGGTGACCCCCATCCAAACATTGTCATCATCGGTTTGAAATGATGTTTTTTCCGGTCGTTTTGTTAAGAAAATATAGGAGTGTTGAGGATTGATGGCGATTTGATTAAATATCTCTTCTCGCCATTCATGTTGCCAGTCTGAGAAATCACTCATACCCGTAAGAAAATATATGTGGGGTTTGTGATTGTTCATAATGCGTAGTTTCCCATTCATATATATGGGGTTGGAGAAGTTGTCTGTCATATGGAATCGGCGGCAGTTATTTCTGGCATAGCAATAGTTACAGCCTATCGTGCAGCCTATCACGATATTGAGGTTTTTTATCAGAGACTTTATGCATATACTCATAGAGAGATTTTGTTTGTTGTAGCGTTTTATTCCGGTGGCAAAATTCAAAAGAATAAATGAGAGCTGCTATGCCATAAATGTTGTGATATATGCCATTTTGATAAATGATATACATATCTTTGTGATGAGAAAAATTATGGAAATGGATAAGAATGGATAAGATTGTGAATCTGGAAGATATAATCAGTGTGCCGTTTAGCAAAACACGGTGCGGAGTGGATTTTTACATCAATACAGGTAGTAGTAGTGATGTATGTGGCGTACTCACAGAACACAAAAGATTTAAAACAGATTTCTTTAACTTCTATTTTATTCGTAAGGCCAATGGCTTTTTGCTATTGAATTTCCGTAAGATACCGTTACACGATGGCATAATTTTATTGCTATCTCCGCATCAACAGCAGGAGTGGCATGTAGACGAGCGGCAGCTAGAATATACTTTTCTTATTTTTAGAGAAGACTTTATGCATACATTCCTTTCGGATAAATTTTTTGTATATCGTTTGCTTTATTGTTATCAGACCGATACGTTGCCTACGCTTATTGCATCGCTGGAGGAACAATCTGTTTATAGTAGGCTGCTTAGTCTTATAAAACAAGAACTGCAGCATCCCCTGGCCGATAGTTACAATATAATTGTGTCTTTGCTTTATTATCTATTGCTCCTTATTAATCGTAATTATGCATGTTTTTATAACTTGCCTGTTGATATAGCACGCAATAATTATGCATTTCGGTTTAAAGACTTATTAGAGCGGCATATTCGTGATGTGCAAAGAGTGGAGGAATATGCCCGTATGTTGGGAATAAGTCGTGTGACACTCAATAATGCCGTGAAATCACAATTTGGCGTATCGGCAACTCATCTGATGAAGCAACGGTTGTTGGAAGATTTGAAAAATGAGCTTCTTTTTTCAGACAACACTATATCTCAACTCGCCGACAGCTTCCATTTTTCAGATGCCAGCCATTTGATGCGTTTTTTCAAACAACAAACGGGAAAAACTTTCTTGCAGTATAAGCAAGATTATATGAATGGTATTTATGAATAATTATTTTGTACTTTTGAACTTCTTATAATATATATTTCCTATGGCTATAAGAGAATGGAAAACGATAAAAGAATATACCGATATTCTTTTTCAGCAATATGGCGGTATTGCCAAGATTACGATAAACCGTCCTGAAGTGTATAATGCATTTCGTCCGCAAACCAATTTCGAGATGCTCGATGCTATGTCGATATGTCGTGAGCGTAGCGATATAGGAGTAATCGTTTTTACCGGAGCCGGAGACAAAGCATTTTGTTCGGGCGGAGACCAGCGTGTAAAAGGGCTGGGTGGCTACATAGGCGACGACGGAGTGCCACGCCTCAACGTACTCGACTTGCATAAGGCCATTCGTTCTATTCCCAAACCGGTTATTGCTATGGTCAACGGCTATGCTATAGGTGGCGGTAATGTATTGCAAGTGGTATGTGACCTTACCATAGCATCAGAGAATGCCCGTTTCGGCCAAACCGGTCCTAAGGTGGGTAGTTTCGACGGAGGTTTCGGTTCGTCTTATTTGGCACGTATCGTAGGGCAAAAGAAGGCTCGTGAGATATGGTTCCTGTGCAGGCAGTATACGGCACGAGAGGCAGAGCAGATGGGTATGGTCAATAAGGTCGTTCCCTTTGAAAGACTTGAAGATGAAACGGTAGAGTGGTGCGAAACCATTCTTAAACGCAGCCCCATGGCGATAAGGATGATAAAACGAGCATTGAATGCCGAGCTGGATGGACAACGTGGCCTTATGGAGTTTGCCGGCGATGCTACACTGATGTATTATCTCATGGAAGAGGCGCAAGAGGGTAAGCGTGCTTTCCTCGAAAAACGCGACCCCGATTTCGATAAGTTTACCAAATTCCCCGGGTGATATGTTGCAAGCTCGATATGCCCCGTATCGCTTATATTTCAAAGAGCCGAGCGGTACTTCGCGCGGCGTGCTCACCTATAAAGATACCTATTTCGTGCAGATACGAGACAGTGTTGACCCATCTCGCGTAGGTTGGGGTGAATGTGCGCTATTCAAGGGATTAGGCTCTGACGACGACCCGCGGTATGAGGCCGAGCTCTCTCATGCTTGCCGCACAATAGGCGAGAGTGAACCGGCAGAGTTTTTGTCGAAGCTTGGGCGATGGAGCTCGTTGCGTTTTGGCTTTGAGACTGCGTTGCAAAATCTTGCCGGATGGCACGATTATCCGTCGTCGTTTGTAAATGGAACGTATGCCATCACCATCAACGGATTGGTGTGGATGGGCGACAGTGAAACGATGCTACGGCGTATGGAAGAGAAGTTGAAAGCCGGCTTTAAGTGCATCAAACTCAAAATAGGGGCTATAGATTTCGATGCCGAGTTGCGTTTGCTGGCAGCTGTACGTTCTCGTTACGACCGCTCGCAGGTAGAGTTGCGTGTCGATGCCAATGGAGCGTTTACACCGCAAAATGCCTTATCTAAAATAGAACGGTTGGCTCGTTATGACTTGCATTCAATAGAGCAGCCGCTACCGGCCGGCCATCCGGCCGAGTTGGCTCGGTTGTGTGCTGCTTCACCTGTACCGGTGGCGCTGGATGAAGAGTTGGTGGCGTGTCGGGTAGTTACTTCCGATGTGGCAGCTCGCCTGCTCGATGACATACATCCTCATTATATCGTCCTGAAACCTTCGTTGGTTGGCGGTTTTGCCGGAACTTCGTGCTGGATGCATGCAGCACAAGAACGAGGAATAGGGTGGTGGATAACGTCGGCTCTCGAATCAAATGTAGGGCTTGCAGCTATAGCACGTTATACGGCTTCATTCCATTCCGAAATGCCCCAAGGTTTGGGAACGGGGGCTTTATATACCAATAATATACCATCACCGTTGCGATTGATAGGAGAGAAACTATCCTACGATACGCATGGTGTGTGGCACTATCCTGAACTTACATGGAAATAAGAATAAACGATTGTACGGTGACCGAGCCTGTGCAGTTACGAGGAAAACTTCCCGACGATGTGGTCGATTTCCTGGAGGAGTGGTTCTCTCCACTCGATTATGTCGAGGGTCACACTTCTGGGTCTACTGGCACACCGCAACCGTTGCGTCTCTATAAACGTGATATGATAGCTTCGGCAGCCATAACAAATCGCTATATGGGTATTACGGCGCAGTCGTCATTATTGCTGTGCCTTTCGGTACATTATATTGCCGGTAAAATGATGGTAGTAAGAGCTTTACAAGCCGGAGCGATGCTTTATGTAGTGCCGCCTTCTTCGCACCCGTTGGCGACGTGGAATCGCCGTGTAGATGTGGCATCGATGGTACCCATGCAGGTTGAAGCTACACTCGGTGATTGTGACGGAGGTACCCGCTTGTCGCTTGTGTCGCAATTATTGGTGGGTGGCGCTCCTGTCTCAAAGCAACTCTCCAAGCAATTGGCGGCATTGCCAATACAAGTATATATTACTTATGGTATGACGGAGACTGTCTCGCATGTAGCGCTGCGACGTATCGGCGACAATTTCTATACCGCTGTGGGTGATGTGAGCTTTTCGCTCGATGAACGTGATTGTTTGGTTATCGAAGCACCGCACTTGAGTCGTAAAAATTTTGTGACTAACGATGTGGTAGAGCTTCTCGATGACCGGCGCTTTATATGGAAAGGACGTTATGATAATGTCATAATAAGCGGGGGGCTTAAGTTCCATGCCGAAAATATAGAACAAAAGATAGCCCCCCTTATGAAAGGACGATATTATATAGTATCGGCTCCCGACGCGCTGTTGGGTGAGCGTATCGTATTGGTCATCGAAGATGAGCCATACGATGCTGAGCGTATGCAGCTTTTGCAACAGTCACTCTCTACACTATTGTCACATTACGAGATGCCCCGTACCATATACTTTATGCCCCGTTTTGTCGAGACCTATTCTGGTAAGGTAAAACGTGTATTGCCCCAGTAATTGTGTGGCCTTGTAGAGAGCTGATGACATCAGCGCAGTTTGCTGTTTTCCACTGTGTCGGCAGCGATGTCGACACAATCTAAATGGAAGTTATTACCAGCCGTCCCGTTGAGAATTATTCTGTAATATTTGTAGGGTGGAGCAGCGAGGCGTATAGGTAGGTGTCCACCGGCGTTCCCATTGTATGTTGCGTCGTATATGGGTATGAAAGCCTCTTCGGGCTCGTGAGCTGCGGCAATAATTATTTTCATATTTTCGCAAAAACCTTGTAGTCGCAGGCATACTTCTTGTAGCCTGGTATAGGCGTCAGTGGCGATGCTGATAGGTCGGGTTACAAGGGTAATGTTGTTTTCTGTAAAGGTCTCTTGGTAAAGGTCGTAGACAGCTCCGCTACTGTCTTGAGCCAGCAGAGCATTATATCCGTCAATAATTCTCTGATATGAACAGGCTCTGCGGTACAAATGTCCTGTAGGCAGGTGCAGTACCCACATATAGGGAAAATCCTTGTTACAGAATAGGAGCTCCCTTTTGTCGTATAAGTATCCCGAGGATATCTTGCTGTCGAAAAAGGAGGCTAACGAGTGCATGTCGCTACTTGCAGCAGAGATGTCGGGTATGAGTTGCGACAGTTGGTTCTCAAAAATCGTTTCGGGAAATTCGTTGAGCGATAGCAATTCGGCCGATTGGGAACCGCTTATTGTAAAGATGGAATTTCCCGAAAGATAAATAATTGCATTTTCTAACGTGGTGATGCAATGACTTTCGCTTACCGGTTCTCTGTTGATAGGCGTGCAACGAGCATAGCAAACATCCTCATTGCCATTTTGCATGGCCCATATCCCTTCGTCGGTAAAAATGTATAGAGGAAATTCGCCGTATTGTCCCTGCGATAGAGCTGCAGTAGTAGTGGCTATGCCGGTGATACATCCGCCCGAAATAGAGTATGACAGTTCTGAGGGGAAGAAAAATGGATTATCTATCTCAGATACCCGCATGAGGTTGCGGTGACGACGTACGATATTGACCGAGTTTTCGGGAAAGTCGTCTGTAACATTTTCTGTTACAGCAATTTTATCCCATGAAGTTATATCGATGTCGGTAAATTCGGAGTGTATATATGAAGCCCTGTTTTCGTTGCCGACGCTCTCTAACAAGAAGGTGTGGCGGTATTCATATCCATCGAGTCTTACGGCAATTTCCATAGAGAGGGCGCTATTGTCGGGATATGATAGCAACGGTGAAAATACAGATGAAAAATGTGGTATGCTGCCCCGCCATATAACGTAGTTGTCGCCGCCGTCGGAGAACATCAGGCGTGTTTTTATGTAGGCTTCGGCCGTGGTGTCGGAATCCGATAATGCCGTGTGGAACAGGGTTGCCGGATAACCTTCATAATAAGTACGAGTGATGTCGGCAAGGTGTAGCCGGTTATTGTAGACAAACGATTGTTGTGCGCCCATGGGGTTGAAGTTGGCAGTATCGGTTGTGAGACGTTGTTGATAGATAATATTGTTGGGATTACAATCGGGAGTTATCTCACAGAGTGTATTGGTAGAAAGTTCTTCAAGTTCGTCTATGCTGTATATTTTATAAAAAAGTGATTCCTCACGAGCTTGTTGCGCAGCTTGTCCTATGTCTACGATAGGAGCTCGATATGTATATTGGTAACGATTTTGTGATATTTCTACATAGTCGTTCGACTCGATAAGTTCGTCACTTAATAATGGAATTTCTGCCGAGGCAAAAAAGTCTATTCCTGTTACGATATCTTTCCAGTCGTCAAGGTTGATACTCTCTATACGATATCCCACGGTAGAGGAATAGAGGCCGACGGTATAGTCGGTCATATATGTAGTGTTTTGAGCTTCCATGTAGCTGAAAATAGCGTATCGTTCTCTTTGTAGCTCTTCGATATTGCGGCAGCATAGTACGACGGGTGGAGAAGGAAGTATGTGGCTTCCATCATAAAGTCGTAAGGCATATCGCATGATAATAGGTTGTACAAAACGGTAATTGTCGTGTTCGGTATCGCGTAGCTTGAAGTATGTACCGGTTTCGCGAGATGTAAATCCTTCACGAACTGCATCAGTGATATTCTCTACTTTCCCCGCGATAGAGTAGCTGGGTACGTAGCTGCTTCTGAATTGATAAGATGTTTCGTGCAATGTGATGATGGGCATAGGAGGCAGATTACCCAAGCATATATATCCGGTAGAGCGGTGTAAAAGATAATAGACCTGCGACGGGCATACAATAATCAATGTATTACCCAGTGAATCGATACGCGTAAAAGCCTCGTTGAGAGTCAATATTTTTTCTGCTATGGTAGTACACCCGGTCTCATCAATATCAAACTCATGATATATGTCGTTGCCTTTATAAAAAATGTGGTGCCGAGAGTCGTGGCACACATGTATGTAGGCGAGTATGCGCTCACTGTTGGCAGGTTCGTATATCTTGTAGGCATTGCCTGTAGGGCATAAAGTGCTGTTGATGTTTCGCAGGTTTACTACTTTGCTGCAACTGCCGGCCTCGGCAAAGCGGGCGGCGCTGTTGCATGCTGTTCCTAAGAATAACAAACGTTTCCTCGTCATAATAGCATATTTATTTATAATGTGGCGCTAAGGTAAGTACTGTATGAAGGGTAAGATGTGCAATAAAATGACGTTTGCAGTTTGTTGGTGGGCTTGTTTCTCTTCGGGAAATGCGATTCTGAAAATATTTTTTCTTTTTTCTCCATCGCAAATTTGGATAGTAATGTAAAATGCCGTAAATTTGCACACTGTTTGTGAAAGCCGGAAAAGTATAATAAAATAAACTAAGATAGCGATGTCAAAGATTTGTCAAATTACAGGGAAGAAAGCTATGGTTGGCAATAATGTTTCGCACTCGAAACGTCGTACGAAACGTCGTTTTAATGTCAACCTCTTCAACAAAAAATTCTATTGGGTCGAGCAAGATTGCTGGATCTCTCTTACTATCTCGGCTGCCGGCCTCCGTTTGATAAACAAGGTGGGGCTTGATGCTGCAATAAAGCAGGCTGTCGGCAAAGGGTATTTAACCGAAATAAAAGTGATGAACTGATATGGCAAAGAAAGCTAAAGGTAATAGAGTGCAAGTTATACTCGAATGCACCGAGCATAAGGCAAGTGGTATGCCAGGCACTTCGCGTTATATTACTACTAAAAACCGCAAAAATACCACAGAACGTTTGGAGTTGAAAAAATATAACCCCATTCTTAAGAGAGTAACTGTTCATAAAGAAATAAAATAAAAGGAAGGAGACTGACACATGGCAAAGAAAGTCGTTGCAACCCTGCAAAAAGGTGACAGCCGCGCTTTTGCGAAAGTAATCAAAGTGGTGAAATCGCCCAAAACCGGCGCATATGTTTTCCAAGAGGAAATCCTGCCCAAGGATAGTGTTGCCGATGCAGTAAAATAATTACTGCGATTGGTATCCTTTCTATACTACATAAAAAACTTTCTTGCGCATTAATGTGCGGGAAAGTTTTTTTTGTCGGCTTATTTTGTTATTTTTGTACACCGGGATGCTTATCAGCCCCGCTTAAATACTGATGGTTATGGCTTGGTATAATTTCTTTTCCAAAGAGAAAAAGGAGACGTTAGACAAGGGTTTGTCGAAAACTAAAGAAGGCGTTTTTGCCAAATTGGCAAGAGCTGTCGCCGGCAAATCGCAGGTCGACGATGAAGTGTTGGACAACCTCGAGGAGGTCCTTATTACCTCTGATGTGGGTGTCGATACCACCTTGCGTATCATAGAACGAGTGGAACAACGTGTCGCTCGCGATAAATATATGAGTACAAGTGAGTTGCAACGTATTTTGCGCGAAGAGATTGCAGCCCTTCTTGCCGAAACGGGTACCGACGATGAGGATGACTTCGTCTTACCAGAAGGCTCGCGTCCCTATGTTATTATGGTGGTAGGGGTAAACGGTGTAGGTAAAACCACCACAATAGGCAAGTTGGCATATCAGTATAAGAAAAAAGGTTACTCGGTATATTTGGGCGCTGCCGATACGTTCAGGGCTGCCGCTGTAGAACAGTTGGTGGCATGGGGAGAGCGTGCTGATGTGCCGGTAATCAAGCAAAAAATGGGCTCAGATCCCGCTTCGGTGGCATTTGATGCTGTAAGCTCGGCCAAGGCTAACCATGCCGATGTGGTAATTATCGATACGGCAGGACGTTTGCATAACAAAGTAGGGTTGATGAATGAGCTTACCAAGATAAAAAATGTCATGGCAAAAGTCGTCCCTGACGCTCCCCATGAAGTATTGTTGGTACTCGATGGTTCTACAGGGCAGAATGCCTTCGAGCAGGCCAAGCAGTTTACGGCTGCAACAGAAGTAAATGAGTTGGCGATAACGAAACTCGACGGTACGGCCAAGGGTGGCGTTGTCATAGGTATCTCAGACCAATTTAAGATTCCTGTTAAATATATAGGTCTGGGCGAGGGCATAGACGATTTGCAAGTATTCCGTCGTCGTGCTTTTGTAGATTCTCTATTTGGCGACTGATACAGCAAGTATGATACGTAATAGAGTAGATATTGTTTCGCTCGGATGCTCCAAAAACTTAGTCGATTCCGAGCGGTTGTTATATCGCTTTTCTCAGGCGGGATACAAAGTGTATCACGATTCACACCGTGTGTCGGGTGAAATTGTGGTAGTGAATACATGTGGATTTATAGGTGATGCCAAGGAAGAGAGTATATCTATGATACTCGAACTGGCAGAGGCCAAGAAGCACCGCCGTATAGGAAAGTTGTTTGTAATGGGTTGCCTTTCGGAACGGTATAGGACCGAACTTGAGAAAGAGATACCCGAGGTGGATAAGTTCTATGGTAAGTTCGACTGGGAAGCTCTTCTGTCGGATTTGGGGCACCCGGAGGTTATTTGTTCCGATACACGCATACTCACAACACCCTCGCACTATGCCTATATCAAGATAGCCGAGGGGTGTAATCGTTTTTGTTCCTATTGTGCCATTCCGCTCTTCACAGGACGTTATAAATCGGTACCAATGGAGCGCCTGTTTGATGAGGTGCGTACTCTTGTAGGACAAGGCGTTAAGGAGTTTCAGGTGATAGCACAAGACCTCTCATATTACGGTGAAGACTTATATGGCGAAAACCGGTTGGCGGCACTTGTTGAGGGTATGGCCGCTATACCCGGAGTAGAATGGATAAGGTTGCACTATGCCTACCCGGCAGGATTTCCCTACGACTTGCTCCCTGTGATGCAAAAGCACGACAATGTATGCAAGTATCTCGATATAGCATTACAACATATTAGCGACAATATGCTCGACCGCATGCATCGGCATGTTACCAAGCAAGAGACATACGACCTTATAGCTCGTCTTCGTCGCGAAGTTCCCGGCATTACGTTACGTACGACTTTGATGGTAGGCTATCCCGGAGAGACCGAAGCCGACTTTGAAGAGTTGTTGCAGTTTGTGCGTGATATTCGTTTTGAGCGGATGGGAGCTTTTGCATACTGCGAGGAAGAGGGTACTTTTGCAGCCGCACATCATCCCGACGATGTCCCTGAGGAGGTGAAACAACAACGATTGGAGCAACTTATGTCTTTACAAGAGTCTATTGCCGCAGAAATGAATGCAGCCAAACTCGACACGGAGTTGAAGGTGATAATAGACCGTGAAGAGCCTGATTATTATGTGGGACGAACTGAGGCCGACTCGCCCGACGTAGATAATGAAGTGTTGGTAGAGAAAACCCAACCTTTGCGAATAGGTGATTTTTGCCGAGTGAAGGTAACAGAAACTTTGCCGTTTGACTTGATTGCACGTCCTCTTTGACAGTAGATGCATATGAATACCTGTACCGCATATAGCGATAAGGGGGAAGAAATAGGGGGGCTTATTGCCTGCTGTTTGAACCGGAACATACCCTTTTATGCAAGTCGTTATCCCTCCGAGTCGCAAGTCCGTTTCGGTGCACAATATCATTCGGCACCGATTCGCGGTATGGTAAGTGGTTTCAGGGTGGTACCATTTGTAGAAAGTGAAGATGCGCCAGCCTTTACTATCGTTCCGGATTATAGTGCTGCTGACCGTGCTGCTCTCGAAGCATTACCTCCCCTGCCTGCAGCTCCTTATGGACTGAGCGGTGCAGACATAGATTATGACACCTATATAGGCGAAGCCCGGCGTATGATATCTTGCATCCAAGCCCATGATGCTTCTAAGCTGGTACTCTCTCGTACCATAACACTATCTTACGATATGGCTCGCATGCCGCAGTTGTTTGCAGCATTGTGTGTCGCTTATCCGTCGGCGTATGTTTTCATGGTAAGTTATCCCGGTATATGCAATTGGATAGGTGCGACACCCGAACTGCTTTTACGCTCTACCAATCGCGGATATGCAACCATGGCGTTGGCCGGGACACGTCCGGAAGGGACTCCTGCCGACTGGCCGCTCAAGGAACGTGAGGAGCAACAGTATGTAGCAGATTATATTGGACAGGTGTTGCAAGGTTGTGGGCTGACGGCTGTAACGACTCATACTTATACGCGTCGAGCAGCCCAAGTAGAACACCTCTGTACCGATTTTGATATATCTACTGCCCACGATGCCGCAATACGTGACCTCTTGTTAGCACGGCTACATCCTACACCGGCCGTTGCCGGTATACCGGTTGACGATGCTAAGAAGCTTATATCGTCAATAGAGGGGCACCACCGCCGTTATTATGGCGGATACATAGGCGACGCCGATGAGAATGGGCATTGCCGTTGTTTTGTCAATTTGAGAAGTCTCGAGTTTGATGCTCGGACTGTACGCCTTTATGTGGGTGGCGGACTTACAGCACGTTCTGTACCTGTTGATGAATGGAACGAAACCTGCATAAAGTCACAGACTTTGCTTTCAGTGTTGAATTGTACTTAATCTTTTTGTATGACTATGGAAACAACCAATCATGAGATGTGTCGAGCGTTGGCCGAACTGTCGGTGGTTCATGGTGTGCGATATGCAGTCTTATCTCCGGGTTCGCGCAATGCCCCATTGTTGGTGGCTTTTGCTCGTGAAAAAGCCATAAAACATCATGTTGTGATAGATGAGCGAGTAGCTGCATTTATGGCGTTGGGTATGGCTGCAAGGTTACAAGAACCTGTAGCTCTCGTATGCACCTCCGGAACGGCTCTGCTAAACTATGCACCTGCTGTGGCAGAGGCATATTATCGGCATGTGCCCTTAATAGTTATTTCGGCCGACCGACCTGATGAATGGATAGACCAGGATGATAGCCAGACCATCAGACAACGAGGTATATTCGCTCCTTTTATAAAGGCTTCATATCATCTCCCTGTAGATACGGACAATGAACTGAATATGTGGTATGCCACACGCATGATAAATGAAGCTATTCTTACGGCAAAGACATCGTGCCCCGGACCGGTGCATGTGAATGTGCCGTTGCGTGAACCTTTATGTGGTACTGCTGAGTATATTCCTGGCAAGTTTCGCAAGGTGCAAATGATGAAACCTGCCCGTCAACTTGCCGAGGATGACCTTTCGGAGTTGACGACTGAATTTGCCCGGCACGATAGGATAATGGTTTTTGCTTCTTTGCTCTCGCCGTCGGCTTCTGTGCAATCGGCTCTGTCGCACATGGCAGACTTGCCGCAGGTAATGGTACTTACCGAGAGCGTTTCAAATGTGCATGACCCCCGATTTATACCTACTGTCGACCGTGTGCTTACAGCCATAGACAATAGTGAGAAACCGGCTTTTGCTCCTTCGTTGCTGATAACGTTGGGAGGCGCGCCCATCTCGCGCATGGCAAAACTTTTCTTGCGGCGGTATGCCCCGGCCGTGCATTGGCGTATAGGAGGTGAGCAGCATATCATAGATACGATGCAGAATCTTACCTGCCAGATAGATGCCGAGCCGGCCTGGCTCTTGGAAAAGTTGGCTCAGTGCCCGCCACGTGACAGTGGCTTTGCTGCGTTGTGGAAGGAACGCGAAACTTATGCCGGAAGGTTACACAACGATTTTATCGAGTCGGCTCCGTGGAGTGCACTCAAAGCCTATTCGATACTATTCCCTTCGCTTCCTGAAGGGGTATCGCTTCATCTCTCTAACGGAACGTCGGTACGGTATGCTCAGTTATTCAATACACCGCAGGTATCGAAAACATATAGCAACCGGGGTGTGAGCGGTATAGACGGAAGTACTTCTACGGCGATAGGCTCGTCTTGTGTCGATAATGGCACGACACTACTTGTAACCGGTGATATGAGTTTCGCTTACGATGCAGGGGGGCTTGCCACAGGCTATGCGACACCGCGTTTCAAAGTTGTGGTATTGTGTAATGAAGGAGGTGGTATATTCCGCTTTATCAAAGGGCCGTCTGACTTACCCGAGCTGGAAGAGTGCTTCGAGGTAAAACGTCGTATTCCTGTCGAAGGATACGCTGCCTTGCATGGATTCCGTTTCTTCAAGGCAGCTTCTATCGAGGAACTGCGTAGCGTGTTACCCCGTTTTGGGGCAGAAAAGGAACAACCTGCCATGCTTGCCTTAGAAACAGATGGAGTAACCGATGCAGCTGTCTTGCGGGCCTATATGAGAAGGGCTCGTTCGTGAGGCCGTTTTCCCTATATGTTGTTTCGCATTAACTTGTGTCGGTACGACTATAAAGTCATTTGAATTATAGATGTTTGATATTCAGAATAGTATAAAGATATGATAGAAGAGTCGAAAGAAAGAGTGCTTGCCGGAGGTATGATAACCTTTGCCGAGGCGTGTGAGCTTTATCGTTGCGACGATAGGGCTGCACTGCTTGCAGCAGCCGATGAGATACGTTTGCGTAGGGTGGGCAATGATATAGATACTTGTTGTATTGTAAACGCACGTTCGGGCAAATGTGGTGAGGACTGTAAGTGGTGTGCACAGTCGGCACATTATGTTACGCATATAAATGAGTATGAGCGAGTGAGCGATGAGGAAGCCCTGTCTGTGGCTCGCGTAAGTGCTCGGCAAGGTATCGCTCGTTATTCGTTGGTGACGAGTGGACGAAAGATGACGGCCAAGGAGCTGCCTCCCTTCTGTAATCTTTACCGCCGTGTGAAAGAGGAGACGGGAGTGTATTTATGCGCGTCTATGGGATTGTTGGGTAAAGAAGAGTTACAAATGCTCTACGATGCCGGTGTGCGTCGTTACCATTGCAATTTGGAGACTTCATCGTCTTATTTTCCCTCTTTATGCAGCACACATACCTCAGAGCAAAAGAAGCAAACCATACGTTGGGCTCGCGAGGTAGGTATGGAGATATGTTCGGGAGGAATCATAGGCATGGGTGAAACGGTGGAGCAGCGTATAGAATTGGCGTTTGAGTTGCGTGAACTGCAAGTAGCTTCGGTACCGGTCAATATATTATCGCCTATACCTGGCACGCCGCTTGCTACGATACCGTTGCTCGATGAGGATAGCATCTTGCGCACTATCGCCGTATATCGTTTTGTATTGCCCGATGTTGTTATACGTTTTGCCGGAGGCCGCATGCGTCTCTCTGAAGAGGCACAGTTGCTTGCCTTGCGCGGAGGGCTTAACGGTGCGTTGGTAGGCGACCTGCTCACTACGGTGGGTAACGGTGTGGCGCAGGATGGCAAGCTCTTCGACAAGGCCGGTTACCGTTGGGTTAAATAGGTTATGAGCCGTTGCATATCGGGCGAAAATCACTATCTTTGTGGGTTGCATAGAATGTGACGTCAATAGTTATTACGTTATGGCCAATACTGTTCCACGCAAGAGTCTCCTCCAATATAGTATGGAGGGAGGCGTATGGTTGGGTATATATTTGATTGTGAGATTTGCCTGCATGGTCATGGGACTTTATTTCCCTGTGGCCAATCTGTTGGCTCTCGCTCTTTTTGTGGGTACACCCTTTGTGCTGTATCGTATCATGATGGTATACCATCGCAACAATAGTTACATATCGTTTTTCTCCTTGTTGTGGATGATGGGCATAATGCTCTTTTTCTTTGCATCTCTGATATGTAGCGTAGCGGAGTATATCTACTATCAATACATCAATCCACAATATATAGCAGAGCTGTTCAACCGCGCATTTGCTCTTATCAAAGAAATGGATGTGCTCTCTGATACTATTTCGTTAGAGGAGATGAGTAAGGCTCTGGAAGAGGGGAGCTCGCCCACCTCGTTGCAGATGGTGATGCAGTCGATATGGTCTAATGTCTTTTTTGGGTCGTTGCTCTCTATGATTGTAGCTCCTTTTGTATTGCAGAAACGTAAAAAATCATAAAGAAAAAATGGATATTTCGTTAGTCATACCATTGTACAATGAGGCCGAGTCGCTTCCCGAATTGGAAGCATGGATTGCCCGTGTTATGAAAGAGAATGGGTTCAGCTACGAGATTTGGTTTGTCAATGATGGCAGTACCGATAACTCGTGGCAGGTGATAGAGGAGTTGCGTCGGAAAAATCCATGCGTCAAAGGTGTTTCGTTCCGTCGCAATTATGGCAAGTCACCCGCTCTTTTTATGGGGTTTGAAAAGGTTCAAGGCGATGTAGTTATTACAATGGATGCCGACTTGCAAGATAGTCCCGATGAGATTCCTGAGCTCTATCGTATGATTACTCAAGATGGTTACGACTTGGTATCGGGATGGAAAAAGAAACGTTATGACCCGTTGTCGAAAACCATTCCTACAAAGCTTTTCAATGCTACGGCACGAAAAGTGAGTGGCATCAAGCTCCACGACTTCAATTGCGGATTGAAGGCATATCGTCGTGAGGTAGTAAAGTCTATAGAAGTGTATGGCGATATGCACCGCTACATACCTTATCTGGCCAAAAATGCCGGCTATACCCGCATCGGTGAGAAGGTAGTACACCATCGTGCCCGCAAGTATGGGAAGACAAAATTTGGGCTCGACCGTTTTGTAAACGGTTATCTTGACCTTATTACACTTTGGTTCTTTTCGAAATTCGGGGTTAAGCCCATGCATTTCTTCGGTTTGTTGGGTAGCCTCATGTTTTTCATAGGTTTTGTAGCTGTCATTGTGGTAGGTGTTACCAAGCTCTATAATCTCTATAATGGCTATCCGTATCGGTTGGTAACCGATTCTCCTTATTTCTATTTGGCGCTTACGTTTATGATTTTAGGTACGCAACTCTTCCTTACCGGTTTTGTAGGCGAGCTCATCTCACGCAATGCCACAGAGCGTAACAAATATCAGGTATCGGAAGTGTTGGAGTAGCATAGGTTTTATATTATTAAAACATTACCGTTATGCAGAATATAGTATTGTCTTTAGCCCAGAAACGCTATTCGGTAAGAAAATATGATGCGCGGCCGGTTCCTGACGAGTTGTTGCGCTATGTTCTTGAGACTGCGCGCCTTGCTCCGTCGGCTGTAAACTTACAACCTGCGACGTTTGTCGTTATACGCGATGCGTCAATGCTCAGTCGTTTGGCCGAGGTATATCAACGCGAGTGGTTCCGCACAATACCGGCATGCATCGTAGCTTGTGGCAATCACAATGTGTCGTGGCATAGAGCTGCCGATGGTAAAGACCACTGCGACATAGATGTTGCTATTGCCGTAGAGCATATATGCCTTGCAGCTACCGAGGTGGGCTTAGGTACATGTTGGGTATGTAATTTCGATACTTCCCGTTGCCGGGAGTTACTCGAGTTGCCCCCGTATGTAGAACCGATAGTACTTCTGCCTATAGGTTTCCCGGCTGCCGATAATGAGCCGCCGGTTAAGAAACGAAAACCGTTAGACGAAATTGTTGTATGGCGTTGATGCAGAGAACGTATAGTTGGTGTTTGTTTATAAGCATGGTGCTGGCAATACTTTTGTTGTTGGCAGCGTGTGGCGAAAGTGGTTGTTACGAAAATCGTAGCAGTATCCCTCGGGCTGCGTTCTACGCGTATAATATGCCCGAGAGTACCATTGCCGTAGATTCTATAGAGGTGTATGGGGTGGGGCATCCCACCGATTCGTTGCTAGTTGCGGCAGCCTCGGGTACATCGAGTCTCTATCTGCCCTTTCGCAGTGATGCCGATACGACTCGCTATGTCATTCATTATGCCGCCCAAGCTTTGGCCGATACAGCCAACAACGATACTTTGACATTTGCATACAATCGCTTCCCTTATTTTATTTCGGAAGATTGCGGCGTGGTATTTAATTATACAATTACACGATTTGAATATACGCGTCATATGCTCGATTCGGCAGCATTGGTAACTCCCGAGGTAACTAATGAAGATACAGAAACCATTCAACTGTTTTATTATGTTGCCATTGAGGAGTAGAAAAACGTGCGTGACAATATATTGCTTGTTGTTGGCTATATGCATTTGTGTGCCGGCTGGAGCCCAGCGTGTAATAACTCCTGTGGAGAGCAACGATTTGCCATTGGAAGTACGTAAACGCCAGCAGGAGAAAATGAACCGTGTCCTTACCGATACAGTGACTACTCCTCCGCCCTCGACCGAAGAGAAAGAACCAAAACATAAAGCGCCCCTCTTTGGAGGGCTGTTGTTAACGGCCGATATTGCATCTCCCGTTATGAATCTTTTCGGTCAGCAGTATGGCAATTATGAAGTAGCCTTGGAGGCCGATTTTTTTCATCGTTTCTTCCCGGTCATAGAATTTGGCATAGGCTATGCTAATAATACTCCCGACGATAATAATTATACGTATAAGTGTACACCTTCGCCCTACGGAAGGGTGGGACTGAACTATAATTTCTTTTATAACAACGGTTCAGAGAGCTTCTTCTCGATAGGGGCACGTTACGGTCTTACTTATTTTTCCTATCAGTGGGACAATGTGCAGCTTGATGATTCATATTGGGGAAGTGTCGCAACTATCTCTATACCACAGCAGAAAGCTTTTGCACATTGGGCTGAATTGGTGGTAGCCTTGCGTGTGCAAGTGTATAAAAACTTTTATATGGGATGGAGCGGCCGTTATCGCTTCTTGATAGGATGTGGCTCGTCGTCTTATGGTGAGCCTATGTTTATTCCCGGGTTCGGACCTTCGGGTGGTGGTTTCGGTTTTACCTATACCATAGGCTATCGCTTGCCATTGGGTGGTAAAGAGATAAAAAAATAAGCAACATGGAAAATTGGCGCGTTACTGTATTGCACTGGTTGAATGTAGATACTTCAGGGTTCTCGTGGATAGAGAAGTTGGCTCTCCTGATGGTATTCTTGTTGGTGATAATGATAATATATCGCGTGTGCAAGCTCATTTTGCACCGAGTGATTTTCAAGATAGTAAGGGCTACGAAAGCTACATGGGACGATGTGATTTTCGACCACAAGGTACTCGACAAGGCAATCATGATAATACCGGCTCTGTTGGCGTTGGTATTTTTCCCCTTTGTTTTTGTCGGCGAACCCGATATCTATGACTTGGTGCAGCGTTTGGCATGGGTGTATGTGGTTGGAGTTATCATCAGTACTGTAGTAACAGCCTTGACTGCGCTTTCACACATTCTGCACGAGAAAGAACGGTTGCGTGACAAGCCTATCAAAGGAGCTATACAGATGGTACAAATCCTGGTACTCCTGCTGGGCGTGATTGTTATGGTGAGTATTGTCATCAACAAGTCTCCGGCATATCTCTTGACGGGACTCGGTGCGTCGGCAGCTGTTCTTATGTTGGTATTTCAAGACCTTATACTCGGATTGGTGGCCGGTATCCAACTATCGGCCAACAATATGATGCGTGTCGGCGACTGGGTCGTCGTAAAGGATAAGGATATAAACGGTACGGTGATAGAGATAACGCTTACTACCGTGAAGGTACAGAACTGGGACTATACAATTTCTACTATACAACCGCAGGCCTTGGTCAATGGCTCATTTGTCAACTGGCGCAACATGTTCGATTCGGGAGGACGTCGTATTGCGCGTACTATCAACATCGATTTACGTTCGGTACATTTCCTGGCCGCTGACGATATTGTCCGTTGGGAAAAAGATACTCTGTTGGCCGAATATATTGCCGATGTGCGGGAGCGTATGGCAGAGGCTCGTGAAAAGGGCGATGAGGTGACAGTGCGCGCCTTGCGCCTGACAAACCTTGGACTGTTCCGTGTATATCTTCAGAATTTTATCTCATCGCTCTCCTCTTTCAACGCCGATTTTGTCTCTATGGTACGCCTCATGGAACCTACAGAGCACGGAGTGCCTATGCAGATTTATTTCTTTACTACGCAAACTGCGTGGGTACGTTATGAAGAGATACAGTCGGCACTCTTTGAACATGTTTTTTCGATTGTACCCGAGTTTGGGTTACGTCTCTTTCAAGCGCCTACGGGCGAAGATATTCGCTCATGTCTTCGTTCGTGATAGTTGTTGAGATAGGGTATTATTACAAGAGGCTGTGCCCATACCAGGGCACAGCCTCTTGTAAATTTTATGGATTGCCAACTTACCGTTTTATCAAGAACCAAGGGTCTTTGATATATGATGAAGGGTATTGTTGAGTGATTTTGTAACGGGCTTCGTTGGCCTCTTCGCGGGTGGCAAAGCCACAAGCTATTACGCGGTACATACCTTGCGCGTTTTGAGCTACAAAAGCAGGATAGCCGTCGGCACGCAGACGGTCGCGTTGGCTGTATGCATTGGTGCGTTGAATAAAGCTGCCCACTACCACATTAAATGTATTCATCATACCGTCGTCAAGTACATTTACATGCTCGGTGCGTTCGGTTGCAGGTTGCTGTTGCACTATGGGTTGCACTTCGGTTATAGCATCTTCGTCGGGAGTCTCTTCTGAGACGATAGGTTTCTCTACGGCGGCAGCCATAGCCTTTTCGTAGGCCTCTTTGGTGGCTTGTTGGCTGGGCTTGCACGAAGCCATGCTTATCAATAAGAGCGCAATACTGCTCCATAAAGCTGTTTTCTTCATTGTCATGCTTTTTTAGTTTGAGTGCAAAGGTAAGGTATTTGTCAAGTATTTGCAACAGCACAATGCATCGTACCGTATTTTTCGGTACGAAGTGAAGTATATTGCAATAGGCTCAGTGCCTATTGCTTGAACTTGATATAGTAGATAAGCTCGCTTATGCCATATACAATGGCGCCTCCGCCGAATACTGTGACTAACACAGCCTTTGTGATAGATAGCGGGTTGAGTAGTAATAGTATGCCGGTAACCAATATCAAGATGGGCAATATGTAGTATCCCATTGGAATATTGCGGTGTAGCAGTACCAAAAAAACAATTTCATATATACCGGCAAAAACCAGAAAGGCAGCCAGCAGGTATATAAATATCTTGGCCACTGTAGTAGGAAAGCAAATGATGGCTACGCCGGCTATAACGCAAAGCAAGGCAAGTAGAGGAAATCGCAAACTGCTGTTGCGTCGCATGCGGCGACTTTTGTCGGTGTGCTCTATTATGTAGCGTACTACCTGTACAATACCGGGTATAAGCAATATGAGTCCCAGTACGATGGCGATGTAGTGCAAGGCATAATCGGGAAAAAGAATCATGAATATGCCTAAAACAAAGGCAAGAATTATATGTATCAAAGGGTTATACAAAGGTTTCATAGTAGTTGTTATTGATGGGCGGGTACATCGCATTATCGCCTCATGGTTACATTTCAAAACCAAAGGTAGCCATTTCTTTTTATGTACTATCTTATTTTACACTTTTTTTGCCTTATTGTCGCTCAGCTCTATCACTTCAAGGTCACTGAAGTTGCCATGTTCTATACTGAAACGTACCAGGGTGCGGGCTTTGTGAAATCCGTATAGTCCTGCTGCCCCTGGGTTGATATGCAGGCAACCCAATGTTTTATCATACATCACCTTCAGGATATGTGAATGCCCCGATATAAACAATTTGGGCGGATTACGGTATATCTCCGGTATGACTTCACGGGCATAACGCCCCGGATACCCTCCTATATGTATCATCCACACATCAGCATCTTCTATGGTAAAACGCAAGCTTTTGGCAGTGCGTATTCTTATGTCTTGGCCATCTATATTACCATACACCGCACGTACCGGTTTTATAGACTCGAGATAGTCAAGCACTTCGCAGCTTCCTATGTCGCCCGCGTGCCATATCTCGTCACATTCGGCAAAATATTTCTCATATCTTGTATCGCAATAACCGTGTGTATCAGAAAGTAATCCTATCCTTTTCATTTGCTATGCTGTTTATAGAAATGCCATATCCGTATCATGGCAAGAGATTGTTGTTATGCAAAGATAGTGCAAATTGCCGATGGGCCTATTTGATTTGCAGTTTGTTCAGTCTGTTTATAGAAATTCAATGTCTCCATTGATAATCTGTTTTACAGGGATGATATAATTCTGTAGAGGTAAGTTACTGTCTTGCTCAGTTAAGGCTTTGTGTAGTGCGTAGAGACCCTCATAGAAGGGATAGTGTGCCATTGGTTGTGGAGATGGAGAGGAAAAACTTTTTGTAAAACACTTGCTATACACGAAAAATAGCTGTACCTTTGTAACGATTAAACAAAGCAATATGCGGCAGTAGCTCAGTTGGTAGAGCATCAGCTTCCCAAGCTGAGGGTCGCGAGTTCGAGCCTCGTTTGCCGCTCAGAAAAGCACATGCCGGCGATATTATCGCCGGCATGTGCTTTTTGTAGATATTTATTGCGGCGTGAATATATAAGCTTGGTCGATAAAATATACAGGTCGTGGGTTATCAAGATAAATATATCACTGCAACTATTTTATTTTTTATAGATTGTCTTGAGTAAGTTCTTCAAGCAATTTTTTCAGGTCTTCATCAGTCTCAGAAAGTTTGGTTTTGCAATATTGTATCAGTTGTAATGCCCTTGCTGTATATTCGCGCAGTTTATCTATTTCGCATTGCGGATTTTGTAAATTGGCTACAAGTTGCTCCAACTCGGCAATAGCTTGTGTGTATGTTAGGTTGGTCGATTGTTCTTTTGGTGTTTCTGTTGTCATATTATAAAAGTCTTATTGTAATACTGTTTTTTAGATGCAGTTATGCAGACATATTGTTTGCTTTTTGCAAAGATAGTGCAAATGACATAAAACAGTATGGCGAGCGGCTGTATTTAGTTATTGTAGTAAATCGGTTATAACTCGTTTTTCTGTTTTGTGCTTATGTCGCATGTCGCTTGTAACCGATATTATTGGTAAGGAGTCAACGTTTGCATATATCTTTGAAGTCGCAATATTTGCAGTGCTGGTTTACTGCAGTTTGGGTAAATGGTATATCGGGGTTGAATATCTCAGTGAGAACATTCTGAAGGCCATCCTTGTATACATCGGCTATCTCGTCATAGTTATCGAGGCTGCCTTTGTCGTAGGTAATCTCTTGAGGGAAGTCGGCCGAGAATAGTTTTCTTACTTTATAGATGACAGGTTTCAACTTGCGTGTCTCAGCTGGGTTGGCTTGTCGATAAAGTTCGCAATAAAGAGCGACCTGGAAAATGGCTTTGGGGCGTTGTTCTGAGTTCTTGTCGAAAAGGCTCTCTATGTGGCTAAATTTAGTACTGTCACTTCCGGTCTTGTAGTCGATGATGCGAATTGTATCGTCCTTGGCATCGATACGGTCGATAAAAGCTTTGAAGGCTACATTTTTACCTCCTTTCAAGGGTATGTATGTATTGGAGTCGATGCGGAGCTCAGAGCCAATGTATGTAAAGGGTGAAAACTCTTTGTCTATGACAAGTGTCTGTCTGACATACTCTTCTATAATATGGGCAATGATGAGATGTTGTCCCCGTAATGGTTTTGGAGCAATGGCTTTCTCCGGGCGCTCCTTGAAGAATACGATAGAAAACCAACGGGAAATAAGGTCGTTTATAAACTTTTTGTCTTTCAATATGGCATTGAGCATATCGGCTGTTACAACGGGTGCGATATTCTCGGCCTTTATACGAGCGTATATATCGTGCATGACACCGTGGTATATGCTTCCGAAGGCGCTGTTATCGACAGTTTCGCTTATTTCGTCGTCTTTCTGTACCCGTTCTACATATTGCAGGTAGAATTGTAGGGGACAGTTGAGATAAGTATTCAGTCCCGAGGCCGACATTCGACGAGTTCCGCCTTGTAGAAACTCATCCAATAAAGACATTACCCCGGGGCTTTTGTCAACGTTGAGGGCGGCGGGCTTTTCGGTGGCAATGTTATATGCTATATTTTTTTCGGTGATAGAGAGCTGTGGTATTAGCCGATTGTAATGATATTTCAGCTGGTATATATATCGGCTCATTTCGCCTTTCTTCAATCCTTCAGTGCGGCAATCGTAAAGCAGAAAGACATTTTTGGCGCGGCTGGTCATGCGATAGAAATAGTAGGCATAAATGCTGTCTTGGTGTTCGGTTGTAGCCATCTCAAATCCGCGCCGCAGGTTATAGGGGATAAAACTCGATGCAGTTTTTTTGGCAGGGAATACCCCCTCGTTCATAGAGAGAATAATAATGTTTTCAAAATCGAGAGCTCTCGTTTCCAAAACTCCCATGATTTGTAATCCTGAGAGCGGTTCGCCTCTGAAAGGTATGGTAATGTGTGCTGTTATCTTATTCAGCAGTGAAAAGTATGTATGCAGATCGAGGTCGGTATTGTGCGCCTGTATTACGTCTTGTAGCCGCATGACGGCGAGGCGATAGTGGTATAGATACTCATGCTCGATTTGGGTGATTGCAACAGCTGTTTCGGCGTTTGCCGTTATTTCGTCGTCGGTAGAAGTATTACGCCCTAACAGATAGTCGAGTATATCTGTCAGGTAAGCTCCGGCATCATGTGCCGAGGAGACGGGTGTGAATATGCGGGTAAGAAACGGATGCTGTTGCAGCTCTTCCTTTGTTATATAAGCTTTGTTGTGCTGTATCATGTCGGCGGCAATGCGCTTTGCTTCATCTGGTACCGCCTCTTTGACAAAATGATGGTTGAGTATAGCTAATACGTCGATATGGTAGAACATAGGAGTGCCATGCGTCCATCGTATGTGCTTCTGCATCAAACTGACCGTATTGAAAAGTGTGGCTGCCGGGGTATTTTTCAATGGATACCCCATAGTGATATTGATAGATGTAAACTCTGCAGGGACAGAGTATAGCATGGGCATGAGCATCTCTTCGTCGGGTAGTACGATGGCTGTATTGAGGGCTTTGGCCGGGTTTATTGTCCCATCAGCAATGAGGTCTGCCAATATTTTCCCTGCTTGTTTGGCTTGTCCTATGCCAGATGATACAGGTATGACTGTGTATTGTGGGGTACTTTGTATCGGTTCCTCTCCAATATTCAAAAGAGATGGAAATTGCTGCCGGTTTTCTGTTAGAAAATAGGCTGCCTTGTTGACATCGTCTTGTAATGTAGGGGCATAGTGGTCCCAATAGAAATCGCCTCGACCTATATTACGTAGGTACGTCATGAGAGCTTTTTCGGCTTTGGTAATGGCATTGAATCCTATGAATACAAAACGGTCGGCGTCGGGTAGTACAAGGTTTCCCTCTTGGGCTCGTATAGCAGCTTCGCGGAAAGCCATTCCCTCATATACTATTCCCTGGGAGGCAAGTCGCTGGCGGAAGCTGTTATAAAGGTCGTATAGTATCTGCCACAGTGTTGCGAACGATGTTTTCTTATCGCTATTGGTATTGGGATAAAGAAATGATTGCCAGAAACGGCTGATTACCTCTATCTGCTCGGGTAATAAGTAATCGGTTTCTATTTCTTTGAGATCCTTGATGTTGGTAAACAGTCGTTGGGCATCTACTAAGTATTTGTCTATGTCGTCGAAGTCATTGACAAGCATTTCGCCCCAAAATACAAACTTATCGAAACTCTCGTCACTCTTTTTCAGCCGTATATACTCTTCGTACAAGATAAATAACAGCTCTATGTGGTCGGCAAGTTGAAAATCCGATAACTCAAGCATGAAGTTGTTGATGGTATAGATAGGAGGTGAAAAAAGAGGCTTGCCGGCTACTTGGGCTAAATAATGGCGGAAAAATATACTGCTCCGTCGATTGGGGAAAATAAAGGCTGTGCGCTGTAATTTATTGCCATAGGTCTTGTAGAATGTGTCGGCAATACGGTATAGAAATGGAGTCATGCTGTGTAGAGATGATTATATGGTGAGGGCGATAACAAGTAGAAAGGTAAATAGCAGTAAGTTGGCAGCAGTGCGACCTAATAGAGGATTCAGAGCAGTACCCTTGCGGGTTATCAGGGCTCGATAAGTGGCGATATGTGCTGCCAAATAGATTATAGGAAGCAGTGTGCGCCACCCGGGCGTGTTACACCATACGTGCCAAGTGAATAGAGGGGCGGCAATACCATTTATCAGGTACCAGTTGGCGGCAAAACGTCGCCCAAAGAGTACGACCGTAGTGTTCTTATTGTTCTCGGCATCCTCCTCCATATCGCGGTAGTTATTGATAAGCAGTATGTTTATGGAAAGTAAGCCTATGCTTATAGAACCTAAGAATGCGGGTAAGGAGAAGAATCCTGCTTGTACATAATAAGTAAGATTGACAGGGATGAGTCCGAAAAATACGAATACCGTGAGGTCGCCTAACCCATGATACGATAGCGGGTATGGCCCCGCCGAGTAGGCGAGGGCAAAGATGGCTATGCAAGCTCCTATCGGAAGTAACCACCATCCTCCGTAATATATTAATCCCAATCCCACGATGCAAGCGGCGGCAAGTACGATGACAGTTGCTACCAGCATTTTGCGTGGCGATATAAGTCCCGATGCTACAGCTCTTTGTGGCCCAGTACGGTCGGGACGGTCGGTCCCCTTCTTAAAGTCGAAATAGTCGTTCCCAAGGTTCGACGCTATTTGTGCTAGTAGTGCAAACAGTAGGCACAGCAGTGCCGGCTGCCATAGCAGAAGACTGTCATGCGCTGCGTATGCAGTGGCAGCTATTACGGGGGCTGCCGATGCCGGTAGTGTACGAGGGCGTGCAGCTTCAATCCATGCTTTTGTCATGATTATAAATAAAAGTCAATATGCAAAGATAACGAAAGGTAAGGGCTGAGGCAAGAGGCTGTCTCAAAATAGAAATGCAAAAGTAAAAATCTTATAGATTGAAACTTATTAATAAAAAACCTCCTGCTTTACCCTTATTTATTGCAATTATAGAACTAAAAACAGGGGTTTTATGTTGTAACTTATAGATTGTAAGTAAGCTTATCTCTGTTTTTTATTTTGAGACAGCCTCGTCGGACTTTGTCTAATCGCATTCTGCGTTTTACGAATATAATTCAATGGGGAGGCCGAGGCTTGTAAATGCTATGCTGTAAAACTGCTATTTCCCGATAAGTTTTTTACAATCTAAATGTGCTGGAGGCTGGTAAGCTAAGGGTTGGAGGTCAATTTATAATCCGACAAAGGAAATGGATGCATTCGGCTTTTTTGTGCTATACGGTTATTGAACTTATCGCATATATTTGTTTGCAAGTAGATTCTTTTGTTCTGTAAAGACGATTGTAGCCCCGCTCTATTTCCTGTAAATATCTGCTTCCCCTTTTATCGTATGAGATATATAGTTATAGTGTATGCCTCATATATGTTGTAGAATCTTTCTTTGAATGAGAGCCTTTGGTATTTTTATAAGCTGTGAGGTAGTTATGCAGTCGTGCGTAGCCATGTATCTACGTGGTCGCTGTATTTAGGCGATAACGGTATGTCTGGTACGTTGGGGATATTGAGCTCGAGGAAAATGCCCCCACGTTGCCTCCTGATAACGTTGACATATTCTAGGTTAACCATATACGACCGGTGGCAGCGTACGATACCGGTATCACTCAAGTACTTTTCTAAGGCTTTGAGCGAATTGCGGAGCATGAAACGCGATACTCCGTTTTTCTTGAAATAGTATATTGAGACATAATTGTCGGCAGCCTCGATGTAGAGGATGTTCGATTTCATTACCGATAACCGTAGTACATTCCGTTCGTCGCAGAAATCTATCATGCGTGATGTGGAGGTGTCTGTGGCTTGCAATTCTTTGTGCTCTTCCAATAGTCGCTCTTTTTCTACCCACGAGAAGTATAGGAAACATAGTAGATAAGGAAATAAGATAATGAGCAAGGTATTTACAAACGACTCCTTGAATGTAGTTATTGCTTCAGCTTGAGGATTGAGTGAGGTGACGAAAAGCGTAAAGAATAACGCCATGAACATCAGCTCAAAAAGAATCCATACGCCATACTGGAAGTAGGTGATGTGTTGCCTTTTATTCCAGTAATACATTACTATGCGGCTTACGGCGATGACAACAAAACCGGCCAAAACAATGAGGCTGGTGTAAAGGAAGTAGTAGAGGGGGGTAGATACCCATGAACGCGAACCGAAAGGTTGATATATATTGATGAATGTGACGGCAAATACCGCCGTGAACGACACCAGTTTGATGAGATTATATTTCTCACATAGGTATGCAGGTATTTCTTTAGAAAAGAATGTCATTTTACAGTAGCAGGTCGTTCAAGTTATAATAATTGGGAATCACTCCAGTCAGAGCTTTTGCCCTTATCATTTTGGGAGAATAGTCATACTGTTCTCCTATATTTAGTTTCACTTTGCGGCAAAGGTATATCATATTGGACAAAAAAACAAGTACATTCTCTATCCTATGTTCTCAGATTTTGCATAGACTACCCCTGTATTGCATAATTCACCCCAAAATAGCCTGTTTAGTCACATAGAGGCTATGTATAACCCTTAAATTTGGAAATGGAGTAGATGTTCTGTTCCTTTGTCATGCCCTAAGGTAAGAATATGCTTGCCTTATGCACATAACACCTAATAAAAAAGTTTAGTTTCAGAGTAACGTTCAAGTTTAATTGATGAGTAAGCTACATTATTCCGTGATGGAAAGTAGTGTAGCGACAGAGTTAAAGAAGGCCGGTTCGCGAGAACCCGCCTTTTTGTTTTATTATATCAATAGTTGCAGTGTGTATCGTTACCTGTGTCATACCACTCTCGAAAGAGAAATCTATTTATTTGTAAAAGGCTGTTACTTTGCGTAGCGATGATATCTGTTTATTCCGACTTTTGCTGATAATATCAATTGTTTTATACTGTAGGGTTACGTTTCTTATATCCTGATAAAAAAATGTACTTGTGGCTGTGAATGACTTTATTGTAGTGATGTGAGTATCCTTCATTATCTGTTTCTATCTTCGTTTCTGGTTGCCACAAGACTGCTGCATTGTATCGAAGACAGCTAATCATGTCAGGCTTATAAATAAAAAGGCGGAGAAGTGTGTGCTGTCACTTCTCCGCATTGCGTCGTCGCGACGCACCCCTCCTCGTTGGGAGTAATGTTGAGGCAGGTGCAACGAACCCTTCTGCCTCATGTAAAAATCACGTATTTTCCTTTTTGCCGTATGTCATACTCCGGCTGAGTGCAGACTGTTCGTCTATTTATAGCGATTGTCTGCCAATTGATTGTATGGTATATGTCGAGTTTATTGATTATACTTTGTAGTTATGTAGTTTCTTTGTGTTTTATATAAATGCTTATTGAGCCTGTTGGTTATGGGGCTTTAAATGGCATCATATAGAATGCAATTTTCCCCTCGTTTTATTGTCAGTAAAAATGGTATTCGTTAAATATTGTCTATCATTTATACAGTGACAAAAATATAAGAAAAAAGTCTTCTAATATACATCTATAATGAAAAAATGATATAAACAGAAAAATTTTTAACAAGCTATAAATCAATGCATTAATATATATAATATATAAACATTATTATTGTAGATATTGATTTTAATTATAAATTACTGAAAATAAGTGTCTTATAAAATTATTGTAGATATATTATCTTGCATATTTATAATGCGCTGATAATTAGATTATTGTGTATGTTTAAGTAGGGCTATTGTTTTAATACGACAAAATTTATAGAAAAAGATGTGTAAATGCTTTTGTTAGAATGCTTGTTGCAGCAGGTAGTTGAATATTGCCTTTTGCGATGGTAGGTAATCGTAACGGTTGTGGCTTTAGTGGATGTACTGACATTTATGATGGAGATGCTGTATTTTGTGTAGTTGCTGTTGTGAAGATTGCTGATGTAGAAGGTTGAGTAGGGTAATATGTTCAAACAATGAAAATAGTAGATTGCTTTAGTGATAAGATGTGAAAATAGGAGCGTACGAATGTCCCTTTGTTACAAAAATAGTATCTTTGTTTTACTATTTATATTCCATGTTACAGAATCAACGTGTTTTAGTTGGCATGAGTGGTGGAGTGGATAGCTCGGCCGTGTGCATGCTGTTGCAAGAGCAAGGTTATGAGGTGCTGGGGCTTACATTGCGTATGTGGGACCATCAGAGGCACTTTACGCGCTCATCTACAGACCCTGATTATATTATAGAAGCCCGTGAGCTGGCGGCTTCTTTGGGGATTGAGCATCATACGCTCGACCTTCGTCAGCCTTTTCGCAACGAGGTAGTGCAATATTTTATCGATGAATATATGCGAGGGCGTACCCCCAACCCTTGCGTTATGTGCAATCGTTTCTTCAAGTGGCGCTATCTTCTCGAGGAGGCCGATCGATTGGAGTGCGACATGGTTGCAACAGGACATTATGCTCGCATAGTTCCCATTGATGGTATACCTGTGTTGGCTTGTGGTGTTGATACCCGAAAAGATCAGTCGTATTTTTTATGGAGACTTACTCCCGAACAGTTGTCACGTACGCTTTTCCCACTGGGTACGTGGTTGAAGACCGATCTGAAGGAGTATGTCCGTGCCAAAGGGTATATTGCTAAGGCTGCTAAGAAAGAGAGTATGGAAGCCTGTTTTGTTCCAGATGATTATCGCGATTTTTTGCGCGAAATGCTGCCGGATATTGACGAGCGTGTTGCCGGCGGAAATTTTGTCGATGCGCAAGGACGCAAGCTTGGATTGCATAAGGGCTATCCGTTTTATACCATAGGACAGCGCAAGGGACTTGAGATTGCTCTTGGTCATCCTGCTTATGTAGTGCGTATCAATGCCCAGAAAAATACCATACGTCTTGGAACACCTGATGAGTTATTGGCTGCACAGGCTCTGCTTTCAGGAGTGCGTATCGATGAGCGATTTGTGCATTCATCTCAGTTGTCGGTCCGCATCCGTTATCGTAGTGCAGCGATACCGGCCACTGTCCGATTGGTCGATGACGACCATGCAGTTGTTACCTTTGCTACTCCGGCATCTGCTTTGGCTCCCGGGCAGTCGGCTGTAATATATGAGAATGATATGGTTGTGGGCGGAGGTATTATAGAAGACCCGCGATTGTTGCACAAATATGTAAGTGCCGAATAATTTTCAATATATCGGGTATGAGATATTCTTTTGTATATTGTATAAAGTTACTGGTTTTGTGGCTTTTGTTTCTGTTGCCATTTGCTATTCCCGTACAGGCTGGTGAGGCATTCAAGTATAGGGTGTGGTTTGCCGATAAGCCGGCAGGTGAATATTCTACAGCGTTGCCCGAAGCATATCTGTCTGCGGCCAGCATTGAGCGACGTGCTCACCAGGGTATGACCGTAGATACTACCGACTTTCCTGTCTCTCAAGATTATATAGAAGCTGTCGTAGCCTGTGGCGCACGCCAAGTGGTTACGTCGCGGTGGCTTAATACCTTAGTCGTTGCCGTAGATGATACAACGGTGGTCGATGTCATTCGTCGGTTGCCGTTCGTTACTAAAGTAGAGTGTGTGTGGCGTTCTAATACATCATTGGGTTCTTTGTCGAAACGCAAACTGATGATTGACAGTGAAATAATACCAGAGGAGGAATATGCTGACAGTTATACCCAGATATCTATGCTGAATATTGACTCACTGCATGCGGCAGGTTTCCGTGGCGAAGGTATTGATATTGCCGTTATAGATCTTGGTTTTTACAACGTTGATGCCAATCCAACCATCGATATGGAACATATTGCCGGAACACACGACTTTGTGCATGGCACATTTTCGTATGATGCCGGGAAGCATGGTGCGCAAGTGCTGTCGTGTATGCTCTCTGACGTGTCAGGGCGCTATATAGGTTCTGCTCCCGGGGCAAATTACTGGCTTCTTGTGACAGAGGATGAGTATTCCGAATATCCCGTCGAAGAAGATTATTGGGTGGCGGCTGTCGAGTGGGCTGATAGTGTGGGAGTAGACATAGTAAATACGTCTCTCGGTTATTTTAATTTCGATGACCCTGTGATGGATTATACATGGGACGACCTTGATGGCCATACAGCATTTTCGTCGCGTGCCGCTTCCATGGCGTTGTCGAAGGGTATGCTTCTTCTTTTGGCCGCCGGTAATGAAGGTTCAGGAGAATGGCGTAAAATTACTGTGCCATCTGATGCCGAAGGTGTCCTTTGCGTGGGTGCCGTGACAGCAACTGAAGAGCGAGCTGTGTTTAGCGGTATAGGATATAGTGCCGATGGGCGTGTAAAGCCAGAGGTGGCAGCTCTTGGCTCGGGGGATCGAATGGTTATAGAAGGTTATTCGGTCATATCGGCCTCCGGTACCTCTTTTGCCACACCTATTCTTTGCGGTGGCGTGGCCTGCCTTTGGCAAGCTCGACCCGAGTGGACCGCCGAGCAGTTGCGTGAGGCCGTTATTCGTTCGGCGTCGCAGTATGCTACGCCCGATTGCTACCTTGGGTATGGTATCCCTAACCTGTATGCAGCTATGAATGAACCAGGTGCGGTAGAAAAAGCCTTGCAATCTCATGCTCTTCCATCGCTGCGATATACCGGCGGAAGTTTTTATCTTTCATATCCTGCCGATAGTGAGATGCGTCTTGTACTTTATGACCTTTCAGGCCGTCTTGTGTCAGAATGTTATTTTCGGCAAGGAAGTTCTGTATGTTCTGTCAACGCCATGTCTGAGGGTATATATATAGCCGTCCTTACAGATGGATATGACAGCCGTACTTGTAAAATAAAGATATTGCCATGACATGCAAATCGCCTCATACCTATTCATTGCTTGAGTTTAATGCCGTGCTTCGTTCAGCGGTGGCTGGAGCGTTCCCCGATAAATACTGGATTAGTGCCGAGATTAGCGAGTTGCATGTAAATGCTGCTGGTCATTGTTATCTTGAACTGATAGAGAAAGATTCGCGTGGTGCAACCGTAGCCCGCCAGCGAGCTATGATATGGGCGGCCGTGTATCGATTATTGAAACCCTATTTCGAGCAGGATACCGGCTATAGACTTGCTGCCGGTATCAAGGTATTGGTGCAGGTTTCCGTGTCATTTCATGAACTGTATGGCATGAGCCTTGCCATCTGTGATATCAATCCTACCTATACTTTGGGCGATGCAGCACGTAAACGTGCCGAGATTTTGCGGCGTCTCACCGAAGAAGGTGTTGCCGAGATGAATAGAGAGCTTCCAGTACCTCTTGTGCCGCAGCGCATTGCTGTAGTTTCATCTGGTACGGCTGCCGGATATGGCGATTTTATAGACCAGTTGCAAAACAATCCGTATCGTTACATTTTCTATCCTGTCTTATTCCCGGCTGTCATGCAAGGTGAGCGTACGGAGGCATCGGTTATTGATGCCCTTAACCGTATTTATGCCTATTCCGATAATTTTGACTGTGTCGTTATAATACGTGGCGGTGGAGCAACTTCAGATTTGGGTAGTTTCGATTCCTATCCATTGGCTGTTAATGTGGCGCAATTCCCCTTACCTGTTATCGTTGGGATTGGTCATGACCGTGATGAGACTGTGCTCGATTATGTAGCTGCAGTACGTGTAAAAACTCCTACCGCGGCAGCCGAATGGCTTGTGGCTCGAGCTCATGAAACAGACCTTCGTATAGATGCATTGCGACGTAAGGCTGCCGAGGCTGTTGAGAATCGATTGGCTCGCGAAGTCGTTCGGTTGCAGCAAAGTACCGCAGTGTTGCCCCTTGCAGTTACTCATCGCCTGCATGCAGAGCGCGCACGTCTTCTTACAGCTGCCGCCTTGGTAGAGCGAGGTAGCCGTACCCGCTTGGCAAGCGAGCATTCGCGCATTGCATTGCTTGCACAACTCATTCCAGAGCGTATAAAGATGCATCTCACACAGGAATGTCAGCGTGTAGAGGCTTTGCAGCAAACGGTAGACCTGCTGTCGCCCGATGCCCTTTTGGCGCGAGGTTATAGCCTTGTACTTAAAGCAGGTAAGGTCGTGCGTTCTGTTGAGGGTTTGACAGAAGGTGATACTGTAGCTCTTCTCCTTGCCGATGGTGAAGCCACGGCTACGGTTACAGGTACAAGGCATTCTTAGTCGTGTATATTCCCAATTGTTCTTTTTTGTATGCATGTCTCTTGGATGAGCATGTTATGTCATAAGTTTATATAGAAGGTCTGGAAATATAGTTTTTATGATAAGTAGGAGAAACAAAAAAAGGATGCTTCATGTGAAGCATCCTTTTTTAGCTTTTATGTTGTCGGCTTAGTTTAACGACTCTGTCGACTCAGTGAGAGGCTCTACCGATACAAACGAACGGCTGTCTCTTTTTTTGCGGAACACAACTTTGCCATCAACAAGGGCAAAGAGCGTGTGGTCTCTTCCCATCCCTACGTTCTCACCGGGGTGGTGTACTGTGCCTCTTTGACGTACCAATATGTTGCCGGCCTTTGCAAATTGGCCGCCGAAAATCTTCACGCCAAGGCGTTTGCTGGCCGATTCACGACCGTTCTTAGAACTACCTACACCTTTCTTATGTGCCATTTTCTTTCAGATTTACAAGGTTAAGCAACTATATCTTTTACTAACACTTCGGTGAAGAATTGGCGATGACCATTCAAGCGGCGGTATCCTTTGCGTCTTTTCTTTTTGAATACCAAGACGCGGTCGCCTTTTACAAGACCCGGTTTCCCGTAGTTGCCATCAGACGAAATAACTTCACATACTACTTTTGCGCCTTCTACGGTAGGAGTTCCAACGGTAACTTCGCCGTCTTTGTCTACCAAAAGCACTTTGTCAAACTCAAGAACCGAACCATGCTCGGCACCCAAGTAATGAACAAACAATTTCTTGCCGTTTTCGACTTTGAATTGTTGTCCCTGAATTTCTACGATTACGTACATCTTAAACTTTCTTTCAGGTTTTCTCTGCCGGGCGGTGTCTTTCTCGACAGCTCTTTTTCTGCCCGTATCAGAATCAGCGCACAAAGTTACGACTATTTTATTTCTCGGCCAAATATTTAGCCTCTATTTTTACAGCTGTTTATCGTTTTTGTCGTTCTCGTGACTTATTCCGCAACCTTGAGATTCGAGGTACGAAAGTACGTGGTTTCCCATGCCTTCGACGTAGTAGTCTACTATATGGCCACACCAGTCATTGTCGCTTGTACTTCCTTGACGGGTACGATTATATGAAGATATGTGTTCGTCGTATTGGCGTAGTTGTTGGAGCATCTCTTCGGTGTGATAGCCGTTGCGATGGATGAGGAGAGCCTCTTCTTGCTTGGGTTTCATATCGGGTTGTTCGCGAGGATAACCTATGGCCAGTCCGCATACGATAAATGTACCTTGTGGCAGGTTAAGCATGGCCGATACCTCTTGCGGAGCAGCGGTACGTACGTAGCCTATACAACAGCAGCCAAGTCCCAGCCCTTCGGCCATGACACGGGCGTTGCTCATGGCAATAGTGGCATCTATGGCGCCTACCATCACTCCGTCCATGGTCTTGCAGAAAGGCGGCACATCAATGTTTTTTTCGTGGGCCAGGAGTCCTATCTTGTAGTAATCGGCACAGAAAATAAGGAAGAGTGCACATGTCTTTATTTGTTTTTGTCCTGTCAGCTCATAGAGCTTTTCCTTCATAGTCTGGTCGTCTATGGCAATGACGCTGTATTGCTGTCCGTTATAGCTGGTAGGTGAGTTGGCTATAGCCTCATAAATAAGTTTTAGCTTCTCTTCCTCAATAGGCTGACGTTCATAACGACGGACTGAGGTACGCTTGAGTAAGGTTGTTGTAATGTCTTTCATAGGTCGACGTTTTTTATGTTATAACGGTTATTTGTATCAAGGGTTCAATGATTATTAGCGGCAAGAAGTCGAAGACCTGTTTTCATATAGTCGTACTCCATGTCGCGGTTTTTCAAGACTGTTCCGTTCCACGATATGATGTCTATATCGAGAGGAATGATACCCGATTCTTTGGAGGCAGGAGTTCTGCCAGCCTCACGTTCAAGGGATTTGAAACGGGCTCTGAGACTGTCATAGCACTCTTCAGTCTCTATTTGCAGCAGTGCGTTGGCATATAATGGTTGTTGGGTTTCACCGGCGGCTTCGCTACGATATACGGGCGTTTGGCATATAATGGTGCTGCACTCCTCTATTAGCTTGAGAATGCGTGCAATAGTCATCTCTTTCTTTTCGTCGTTGGCAGCAAGACTTATGAGCGCGTTGTTCATGTTGTAACAATTATGGTTTATGGCGCAACGTTATTACGGTAATTTCGGGAGTTGCACCCAAGCGGGCTGGAAGCATAATACATCCGATGCCTATATTTACGTAAAGATATTGCTTGCCTTCGCGATATAGACCGCTCCATTCGGGATAGCGTAGCGAAGCTAATGAATGTCCGAATGTCTCCATTTGCATGGCGTGAGTGTGTCCCGACAAGGTGAGGTCTATATTGCTTTGGGGTAGAACCTCGGCGCGCCAATGGCGCGGGTTGTGACTGAGCAGTATTTTGTAACAACTGTCGTTGAGGCAAGAGTATGCTTCGGTGAGCTTGCCATGCTGTGGGAAGGGAGGCTCTCCCCAGTTTTCTACGCCTATGATGGCTATAGAGTCGTTGCCGCGCACAAGATATGAACTGCTGTTGTTGAGTAAAGTCCATCCCAGTTCATATTCCAAAGTGTGCAAGAGTTCGATATTGGCCATGTGTTCCTGGGAATTGCGCCATCTTACATAGTCGCCATAATCGTGGTTGCCCATGACAGAGTATATGCCGTCGTGGGCTACTATGTGTGATAAAATTTCTTGGTAAGGAATCACCTCAATGGCCTTACGGTTCACAAGGTCGCCGGTGAAGCAGACGAGGTCGGCATTTTGTTCGTTAATGGTCTCTACGATGCGTTGGGCAAAGCGACTTGAGAAGAGAGTCTCTAAATGAGCATCGGAGAACTGCACGATGCGGTATCCGTCGAATGAGCGGGGTAGACGGTCACTCTCTATTGTTACCTCTTTTATATCGATACGGGTGCGGTTGAGGCAAGCTCCTACCATGAGTATTATTACCATAATACCTGCCGCTACTCCTATATAACTTCCTATCTTTCCGGTAGGCTTTTTCAGGTAGTCTATCCACGAGATGATAGTGTAGCAGAATTTAGGAAGGTACATC
>ULQP01030572.1_pt1 | contig 52844 bp, 69 predicted proteins | sample 1954571 | NCBI WGS metagenome assembly ULQP01 (sample SAMEA4835657, study PRJEB28245) | human gut metagenome | biome: gut microbiome; material: fecal sample | place: Denmark | collected 2008 | reverse complement strand
GCGACCTTTGCCTTATTCACGGCATATGAGAAGAAATATACCGCGAACGGTATGCCCAGCCTCACGCACTCGGCATAGTTCCGCTCAAACTGCTTATCGTCCTGCGAGGGTATGTCGTCACCCAGCCCCATACGCAGTATGGCAAAATCTATTTGCGGTTTCACCCTTTCCCAGTTTATGCTGCCTTGATAATGTGATACGTCTATTCCCTTTAGCATTTTTTATATTCTCCTTTATTTTAATATTATTGTCGCCACCGCACCCAGAATTATGCCTATAATTCCTGTGGCAATACAACCGATAATCGCCCTTTTGTAATATTTCATATCCTCTGCCGGGGCGCGCTCAACATATTCAAGCCGTTTATCAATGCTGTATACCTTTTTTGCCGTGTTTTCTGTTTGTAACGCAACCTTTTCAACGGCGGCGGTCAGCCTGCGTATATCACGCACATCGTTCTTAATTTCATCTAATTGGTGAAAAATGTTGCGTTCGTTTGCTTCCAACGTACTTATACGTTCATTTATGTTTTCTTCCGTTTTAATCACCCCCTGCCTTGAAAGAAGTATAAACCAGATTAAACCCGCCATTCCCCGACATATTTTCCCGCCCATATATTTTTTATATAAAAATAAAAAAAACACTTGCAAATACCAAGTGTTTATGTTATACTAATTTTCGCAATGTTAAAAAGCAATCAGCTTTTTATATTCTTAATATTTTTTTAAAACGTTTAGCAGCATGGAGTAGTACTCAAGTTGGTGACGAGGCGCCCCTGCTAAGGGCGTAGGTCGGCTAAACCCCGGCGCGAGAGTTCGAGTCTCTCCTACTCCGCCATCAAGAAAACCGCACAACAGTGCGGTTTTTCCTTTGTTTATGCGGGTTCGAGGCTATTTTTAACATAAGAAAATTATATTTAAAAATAAGGAAATTACATTAAAATTCAACACGAATTCAACACGAAAGTCAACACGAAAATAAAACGCCTATCGCAAGTTTTTCAATTCCTGCGACAGGCGTATTTTTTTTACAGCTGCTGTTATTCCTTAACCTCCGGCAGACCCGCAACCGATGTTAAAATTGAAAGCAGTCCCGCAAGCAAGGACGCGGATATAACCACCTTCCAATCGACCTGTGAAAGCATTGCCGACGTGCCTATTGTGGCAGCGGCAGTCTGCGCTACTGTCTTAACCGCGCGTATACCGGCAGCCTTCGCCCACTTTTCAAACTTTTTATCTATAGTTTCCTTCTTATCCATAATCTCACCCCCTATACTCCTAAAATCTTTTTCCAGGTGTTTATGCCTACGCAGCCGTCAACGGCAAGCCTGTTAGCCTTTTGATAATTGCGTACCGCACTGTCGGTATCCTTGCCGAACATTCCGTCAGCCTTTACGCCCACCTTGCGCTGCACTATTTTTGTAAGGCTGCGGTTTGTGTATGTAAGCCTCTTTTTGCATACGGCGGCTTTTGCTACGCTCTCGCACTCTGCGCCCCATACGCCGTCGGCACCGAATTTAGGGAATTTAAAGCCGTCCGCAATAGCGGCGGTCTGCCATTCCTTAACGGCGGTGTTTTTATTGCTCGGCTTAGGTGCGGGTTTCGGTTTCGGTGCGGGCTTAGGCTGCTCGGCGGTGAATATGCTGTTATACATAACGTTCATATCCACATTGCCGCTTATGCCGTCTATGTGCCCTTTTGAGGTATGCTGCCATATATCATAGGTACGGTTGAAATTATTTACCTTGGCGCCGTATTCGGCTACCCACTTGCTGATACTGTCGTACCATTTATCGGTCATCTTCTCGTTCCAAAACGCCGAGCGGCTGGAGTATATACCCATTTTATAGCCGAGGGCGTTAAGCTGCTTATTAAACTCCTGCATAATGCTGAGCATATCCGCGTTTGAAATGGTGCGCCAATTTAAGCCGTTTGTGTTCTCAATGTCTATGTAGACAGGGGCGTTTATTTTCTTGCCGTTAAGCAGCCTTTTTATATGCGCAATTTCCTTTGCGACCTTTGCCTTATTCACGGCATATGAGAAGAAATATACAGCGAACGGTATTCCGAGACGCGTACATTCCGCATAATTGCGTTCAAAATACTTGTCGTCCTGCGATTTAATATCATCGCCTAAACCGCACCGCAATATTGCGAAATCAATCTGCGGTTTTACCTTTTCCCAGTTTATCTCGCCCTGATAGTGTGATACGTCAATTCCTTTTAACATTTTTAATTACCTCCGTTATTTAATTATTCGGTTTGTGCAATTCTTCAAGGTCGGCAAGTCTGTGATTTGCAACCTTTATTTGTTCCTCGATAACCGGCACGCGCCTGGCGAAATTATTATGTACGCGAACCTCTCTTGTCAGCTCGCTTATTCGCTCATCCGTTACCGCCTGCGCGGTTGTCATTTTATTTTGCATTTTGTTGTTTGCGCGGTTGTTTGTTATTATTACGCCTATAAGGGCAAGAGCGCCCACCAGCACCGACGCTCCCGCCGATATTAACGTCTCTGTCACTGCTCTACACCTCGCTTTCGGTTTCGGGCGGCACTTCTTCGGTAACCTCTGTCGGATACTGCGCATCAATAGCTGTCTGTATCTCGGCAAGGTCATCCTCAGTAAGTACGCCCTTTTCGTTCCACCCTGCGGCATTTAGGATTATCTGATAATCCGACATTTTCCCGACCGCCTTTAAAAAGCCTGTTTTAACAAAATTCCTTAAACTGAACATATTATGTATTTCCTCCCATAGATAATATTGCCTGCTGCATTTCGGCAAAAGCCTTGTTTATATCTCTGTTATACTCCGCTTCGATTATTGCTCCCTCGGTATCGGTCATAAGTGTTGTGGTTGGGTAAAGACTTTTTACGCCCGACACTTTACCGTCGGCGGCGGGGGTGTATTCGGCTGCGGTGTACGGTTCGTAAGCGGTTGCAGTTGAGTCGAGTTCAAGCTGTGGTTTAAACACAAGATTTTCTACTGTAGTATCTTTTGCAATATTAATAACTATTGAAACTGTTTTATCATCTTCTGCATTTATAGATATACCATTGCCGATATCAGCTTTATAAAATTTATAATCAGAAGTGCTGAGATATAACGAGTATGTTGTTCCAGAACCGCCCGTAGGACACCCGCTAAAAAAGTATTGTCCTTTTTTAAGAGAAAAAGATTGTTGTAATTTAAAATATGCTTGTGCAGTTGCTGTACCACTTACTGTAACACTACCATCAGAATTAACCGTAAAAGTAATTCCGTTGAGTGTTTTTGTCGTATCAGTATATGGATAAGGTATTAAATTCTTCCTACACCTTGTTACAGTAACAGTTGATAAATCTGAAATGTAAGGAGTGTATGCAGTAGCGGTTGAGCCGAGTTCCAACTGGGGCTTTAAAGTGCCGCTTACAGTTCGGTTTGCCGGAATAACAAGATAACAATTTGTATTGTTTATGTTTTTTGTCGGAGTAAATGTTGTGGAAGTGTCTGTCAATAACGGTATATAAGCAGACTGCCCTTGCGCTGAGTCGTAAATAAAGATTGCAGCGCTGCCTCCGAAAGAATAATTTCCGCTTGCAGATAAAGTATAAGTTACCCCTTGTTTTAAGTTCATAGCTTTGTAAACAAAATAAAATGTTGCTTGAGCGGTCGAAGTTCCGCTAAAACTTATACTACCGTCTGCATTAACCGTAAAGGTAATTCCGTTTTGTGTTTTAGTAGTATCATAATAAGGATAAGGTATTAAATTCTTCCCCCTCACCTTAACCCCGAGTGTGTGCTCATTCGGGGAGATATCGGGGAGGCTTACGGATGAACCCGAAGCGGCACCACGGAGGGCGTTGGCACAAGCGGTATTCATTTGCAGGGTATTTACATCCCCCGTGTCGCCTTTATCTCCCCTCTCGCCTTTATCCCCTTTAGCACCTTTAAGCGCCGCGAGCTGTTCGGCAGTGAAATCCTCGTAGGTGAAAGCGTCACCTTTATCGCCCTTGTCCCCCTTGGCTCCTGTCGCACCTGTGGCGCCTTTTTCACCCTGTAAGCCGCGGGGTCCTGTATCGCCGGTATCACCCTTTGCGCCTTTGAGTAATGCCAGCTGTTCATCGGTGAAATCGGAATAAACAAACGGGTCTCCTTTGTCACCCTTGTCGCCTTTGTCACCCTTATCGCCTTTAAAGGCACCGTTGTCAGCATCATCACGAACCGATTGAGCGATTTTCTTTGTTTCTTCCGAAACTTTTAAAAGCTGCTCGTATTCGGTAGGCGTAGGGTCAAGCGGCGCGTCTCCGTTTTCACCGCAGCCTTTTATTATTCTTATTGCCGCCCACGAAGAAGTTGCTTTGCTGTCCTCAAAAATGCCGAATACGGCAAAGCTGAGCATAGGCGTTTTAATAACCTCGTGCGGTATGTAGCATTCATCTTCGTCAATGCATAGCTCGCTCTTTTCATCGAGTATTACAGAGCATTTTGTATCGCCGTTTTTAAACACAACTGTTTTTGCGAAGCCGTCCCACGTTGCCGGGAAAGAAAAGCGGATTTTAATAAACTTCACGCTGTCGCTCACAGCGGAGCCGTCTATACTCAGAATATTGTTTTCCGAAACTGTTGCAAAGAATGTATTGTTTTCCATTTGTTAGCCTCCTTATGCCGTTCTGCGCCACACATATGCACCGTAATAAGGCGGCATATTGTTATGGGGTTGCCCGCCACCGACAGCACTACTATTATAATTTTGGGCGGAAACAAAATCTTTATATGAACCTGTTTTAGTGCCTGTCTGCCCAATAGTTCCGGTATTACCCCCCGGGGACATAACTTGCGCCCACTGGTTTGGAGCGTGAACGTGGCTTGGCATTTCATCAGTAGTTAGTGTGTGCGTTTTTTCGCCACCCGTGCAGCCCGCAGCTTCGCCGTCGTCAATGCCCCATATAAACGCACCCTTTATGCGCTCCCATGTGCCGCCGTAAAGTTCGTTGGGGTTTATGTCGGTAGAAAAAGATATTATTATTCCAATCGGTAGATTTTTTAACGGCAAATCTTTTTCAAGATATTGCATATTGCTGTTATATGCTGCCAGGCGCTCCGTCTCCGACATATCGCTTGTTATTTTTATTAGTCCCATTGTTTTACCTCCGAATTTTATATGCCGGGAAATTGTGTAATAATTCCGTTCACTATTTTAACGGTGCCGACTTCTGTGCCCCCGCCGGCAGTGAGAAATCTTATAGTTCTTTCTCCGGTAACTGCTCTTCCAATGGTATTGCCGCTTAAGTCGCCTAATACTAAATTTTCTGTGTTAAGTGCAACGTTTTTTCCCGTGATACGGTGTATGCTGTCATAGTTGGCTGCTTCTATATCTACGCCGTCTTTTCCTTTGAGGCGTATTCGCTCAGAAGCCAAAAGCTCGGCGTAATCCTTATCGGTGCTCGAAATTGAAAATCCTTTTTTATTACCAAAATAAAAATTCAATCCGTACTTTCCGTTTGAGACTTCGCCGACTTGAATATAAAATTTATCCTTTGCTGCGATAGATGTAAGCCTATCTATAAGCAATCCAAACGCCTCTAACTGATTTACGGTCACCCACTTACTGTTTTTCTTCACCTGCACTACAAAGCAATCGTCGCCGTTCATCATCACACGGAGCGTATTATCTTTCGATGTTGCCTTAAACCCATCAGAATGAGTAATAGAAACATTACTGTATTTTTCGCCTTGCTGGACAGAATTGTTTGCGGTACGATTAGCTTCATTTGCTATTCGGTCGGTCTCGACGCTTAAAGATGCGTTGTCACGAACGAAAACGCCTACGGTTATGCTGTTCTGTGTGGGGTCGTCGCATTCTTTGTAGGCGATTATGCGCTGCTTTAAAGTAAGCTTTGCGTACTTGTCTATTACGGTTATATCATCGCCTATGCCGTATGTTTCGCCGGTGTAGCCTACGGTCTTTTGCATATCCACGATATTTATATCGTAGGACCAGCCGTTATCGCGCTGCCACGTGCGGCGAACGCCCGTAAGGTTTTTACCGTATTCAAATACTATGCCCTTATCGCTGCCACGGCGAACAGGGATGTTTACCGTGAAATTATCAAATTCAATTTCCAAGCCCAGTTCTTCCATAGCTATAAGAGCTTCACGCGCCGTAACATCAGTTTTGCCCGAAAGCGAAAAGTTCAGAGTTTCGGTAGCGACTACCGTGCCGAGTGTAAACGCGGATGAAGCAGATACGCCGTCAACGGTTTTTGCTTCGTTCAGAATATCTGCGGCTATTTGCGCGGCGGTGCCGACAAAGCTGTACCCGTTTACTACCGTGTAATCTGAAAGCCGATAAGAGACGTGCTCTGCTGTTACCTGCGTTATGTTGTTGGCTCCCGAATCGCCGTCAACGCCCGATATATCAAACCTCTGACCGCCGTATTCAAAAACGGCGTTTTCGTTTATGTAATCGAAAATACTGTCGGTATTAAGCACCGAGAAGCTTAGCGTGTACTCGCGCATAAGCTCCTCGGTTTTTGCAATATTAAAAGCCTGTGATGTACTGCCGAGGGCTTTTAAATTGTTATCGTATACTTTAATTTTCCCTGCCATTTATAATCACCCTAACGTTATAGCATTAAATTCAATTATTACGGTTACGGAATCGGGATAGGCGCCTAAAGACCCGCCCGAAACACTTATTTCGCATTTCCCCGGCGAAAGCTCAAAAAAATCTGCGGCGTCGGGGTCGAGACTGCTGTAAAGGCTGCTGTTGTCGGACATACGGGTTACCGTTTCCTTTGCACAGTCTATTTTTACACCCTCGAAACCTACGTCCGTGTTTATTTTAAGGCTCTCGGTGCCGTATGTAAGGGTAAAGCCCGGCTTGACATGACCTATAGCCTTGATTATCGGTTTAACAGATTTCGTGCCCTTGTTATAGAATTTTACAGAGCCGCTCCCGGAAAACTCTTTTATATATTGCTGACCGTCAATTATACAGTTTACATATATCATTTCTTCGGGCGTTAAGAGTGTGCCGTCTAAAAGATATTGCCAGGGCGGGTTGCACTCAAATTGAATATCGCCTATATGCCTGTCTGACGTATTTTCAAATTCAAGCGCCGCATATACCTTCGCCATATAATAGCGGTCTGGCTCATTGCCGAAAATAAGCTTTTTCGATGTGCCGTCGTTATATAGCCACGCTATTATGCTTTCGCGGTTTCGCCGCAGCTCTGCATACGGTCCCGTGAAATATATAGGCTTTGTTATTACGCGGGCAGCGTAGCCCGATATACCGAAATCCGCCACACCGTCAAGCCCCGGTATTTCCTGCACATATTTTCGCTTTTCGGGCAGCAGCGAATGGATCTCGGTGCCGCAGGATAAACCGAATGTGCCCGATTCTATATCGCCGTACTTAAATTCGTTACTTTCCACCCGAGCGCCTCCTTCCGTAAATATTATCCGACATTATTACCGATACGCGCGGCTCTATGACCTCTGTAACCGTCTTTCCGTCCACCGAAAACACATTGACCTGCTGCTGTGCGCCGTATTGGTTGTAGGTGTTTGAGGTGGTTGTTGTGTAGTCGTTATTAGTTGTATAGGCTGCACGCATACGACCGTATTCCCGTGCTATTTCCATAGAGATATCATGAGGAATTATTTGGGCATGTCTTGGCAAATTTATAAGTTCCCCGCCGCGTTCGTTTATGTAGGTTAAACCACCTTTCCAATCGTTGGTGCCGGAGGCGTTATGCGGAAAATTGTAATCCGACATAAAAGCCTTAAAAAAGCCTTTAATTGTTGTGGTTTCTTTTTTCTTTTTACTTTCCTCGGCCTCAATAGCTTTTTCGGCTACCTCTTTCAACTCTTTTTGCTTGTCTATGCGTTTTTGCAGCTCGGCGAGATAACTGTCTGTTTCGTTTTGCATAATAGCTATCTTTTCATCTCGTGCGGCTTCGAGGCGCGCCGTTTCGTCCTCTATAAAGGTATCAAGAGCAGAAAGCCTGTTTTCAAAGCCCTCTTTTGCAATCTTATATTTACTGTTTTCAAGCTCTGCTGCCTTATCATATTCAGATTTGACCTGCTCCTGACGTGCAGCAGATTCGGACTTTATCTGCTCTATTTTATTTTGGAGCTGTTTCATCTGATTTTCGCGTGCCGCCTTGGTCTTTTCTTCTTCCTGACGTTTAACCTCGGCAGTATAGGCGTTTTCGGCATCAACCTTCGCAGCGTATGTCTTGGCAAAAGTAATCTGCTTTTTAAGCTCGGCCAGCTTTTCTGCATTTTCCTGCTCTTTGGTTGCGGCTTCGTCAGCCTCGTTAAGGGCATTTAATGCGTCTATCTGCTGCTGTATCTCGGCAGTCTGCGCCGCCTCGCCCGCGGTAATAACGTCAAGCTTTGTCTGCTTTTCTTTTTCAAGCTGCGAAAGCCTTTCTTTGTGAGCTTTTTCATACAGCTTTTGCTCTTGGGATATGGCATTTTTCTGTGCCTTTAGGTCTTTGCTGAGATTTGATATTTTATCGTTATAAAACTTTTCCTCGGCAGATTTCTTTGCCGCCTTCTTGTCCTCGTAGGTGTTATATTCGTCCGTGAGGTTTTGGATTTTTGCGTCATAGGCTTTATTGCTGTCTTCTATTTCCTTTTTGTATAATTTTTCGATTTTGGACTGGGCTGTGCTTACGGTACGTGTAATTTCCGCGCCCAAAAGCATTAATGCACCTGCTACCGCGATAACATAAGGGTTTGCCGATTTTGCGGCCGTTCCTATTTTGCCGGTGCTTTTTGCCGCCGTTTCTGCCGATTCTGCTGTTTTGTCAAGCGACTTAGCATTTGCGGCATTGGCAGCGGTATCTTCTACGGTCGCTGCGGTTTTTTTCTTTATCCGAGCATAGATTTTAGCAAATGCTTTTTCTGCTTTACCTATCGCAGATGTTGTTTTACCTATTATAGAAACAAGCGGACCGAGTGCGGCGATTGTTACGGCGGTAACCGTTACAACATTCTTTGTGGTTTTGCTCCACTTGCCGAATGAAACTATCGCTCCGTTTAAAGCTGTAATTACCGGCGTTATTGCCGGCTCCACATTGTCCTTAAAAGACGTTGCAAGCTCTTTCAGCGCTTCAGGCAGCTTTTTCATTTGGGATGCTGCCTCGCCGCAGTTGCGCTCATAATCGCCTATGGCGTCCTTGCTCGCGTTTAATACAAAGTTATACCGCAGCTGAACCTTTTCAGCTTGGGTCATTTCGGTGTAATTGGTTTTTATGCCCTGCGATAAAGCGTAGGCTTTCAGGTTAGCTTCGGTCATCACTATACCGTAATTTTTAAGCGTTTCCGTTTCGCCGGTAAATATGCTCTTTAAGGCGGTTGAGGCTTGGTCTAACGAGGTGTTATGAAAGCTCGCAAGGTCAACGGATAGCTCGGTAAGCGACTTTGACATATCCGTAGCCTTTTTGCGTGTAAGCCCCATAGCCGTAGCCATACCGCCGTACAGCGATACCGCGTCAAGCGCGGTTGAGCGCGCCATTCCCATTTTATCAAGCGAGGTTTCCGACCAGGTGAGAACATCACCGGACATATTTTTAAATACTTCTTTGGTTTTGTTCTCGGCTTCGGTCAAATCGCTCGAATATTTATATATAGCCGCTCCCGCAGCTATAACAGGGGTAGTAACGCCTAATGTAATTTTATTTCCGACTTTGTTTATTTTGTCGCCTGTTTTTTCAAACTTATTTCCCGATTCTTCAAGCTTTTTAACCACGGCGGCAGTTTTGTCGATTACCTTTTGCTCGGCTTCGGTACACTTTCTAATGCTTGCTGTTGTTTTTTCAATTTCTTTTTCAACATCAAACATTTTTGCTGCAAGAGATTCTGCTGCTGTCGATGTTGCTCCCTCTTTTGCCGCAACATCATCATAGGCGTTTTTTAAAATTTCAAGCTTTTTCTTTTGCAACGTTAGCTGGTTATTAAGCATTTCAACGCGGCTTTTTAATCCGTCAGAGCTTTTAGACCAATCACCCATAAGCGCAGCAGAAGCTTTAAAACTTGTTTCAAGTTTTTTTACGCCTGCCGAAAGTTCTGTTATTCCTTTTTTCCATTCTGTAACGTCAAGACCGACCTTTGACGTTAGCTCGTTTACGTAATCGGACGGCATAAATCAACCTCCCCCAATTGCAGTTGACTGCAAAAATTAATTTTGTGTATAAAAAACGTTCGCTCTTGCGGACGTATAAGTACAGATAATTATTTAAGTAATCTAAACAAAAGAAATAGACCGCTTGCTGGGCTTGACGGTCTATTTCTTTTGTAATTTAAACTTTAATTAAAAATATTGTCTGCATATTTCGCGTTTTTAATATTTACCTTGCGGTATTTCTTTCCGTTGCGAACAACTATTTCTCCCTCGACGTCTTCGAGCTCTTCCATATGCTTTTGCTCTCGAAGCGCTAACCGATAGTCGTAAAAATAATAAGGCAATATTCTGTCTATATCGCAAGAGTCGAGCACCTCAAGAGTATATGCCGGAACAAGGCGTATCAGCGTTCGTTCGATACCTAAAAGCCAGTCAAACGGCAAGGAATAAGGCTCTGTAACTTCCTTGCCGTTTATGCGTTTGGGAAATCAATGCCCTCTTTTTCCATCATTGTTATAACGCGCATAACAATTTGACCGGTTACGGCAAGCAGCTGTTCTACATCTGTATGCTTTTTCAGCTGCTTTACAGAGAATCGTCTTCCGTAAAAATCGCGGACGAATTCGTAAATTATATCGAGATTATCGGCGGAAATAGATTCTCGGTCGCCCAATTTTACTGCCCTTTTAAAAAAATTCCATTTAATTATGCTTTGCGAATAAGTCTTAATCACTTCATTTTTCTTGTTATAAAAATGAAGCTCGATAGGTGTTGACATTAAGGTTTTACCTCCAAGACGAAATAAGAGAGCGACAGTTATTATTAACTTACAGCCTTAGATGATTGTGTGCTCTTTCCCGAAGCAGGCTCGGGCGGGGTTTGAATTTTACTAAACCAAGTTGAAGCTCCGGTGAATTTCGCATCGGTCGTGTCGGCTTTAACAGCTTTTGCACCACACAACTTATTTGTATCTACCTGGAATTTATGGACCGTTACCGCTGCGGTATAAGTCAATTCCGTTGTGTTCACGGTAACACCGTCCTCCTTTGTTTTCGCAGCTTCGCCGCCGAGCGCAAATTTGCCTTTCAGATAATTGAAATATCTGTATTCGTCTCCACCGCCAAGTGACATACGACCTGAAAGAGCGCAATATGGAGTGTCGCTTAAATCTCCGGTATCGTAAAATTTACCGTTTGTGGCGTCGTATATTTTCCCGGTAAGCTTTGCAGCAAGACTGCAAGGAACACCGGAGACAACAATCTTCACCTCGGTATCACCCTCTGTAACGTCAATGAAGCGTACCTTATTGTCGTAATATCTTTTTGACGTATTTACGGTTGGGTTAGTTTGAATTTCTGCCGTCGGAGCTAAATATTCGGGGGTGGCGGCCTCGTATTTCGTTTCAGAGTCTTCGTTCACCTTTGCATAATGCATCTCGTCACAGCCTATAACCTCGCCGTAAACGTCTTTTGTCTGTTCTGCCATTATAATTTACCTCTTTTCATAATAATTAAAATCGCAACGCCATCCGTAGTGCTGCGTGTTTATTTGGTATGGTATTCTGCCATTGCCGACGCGTTTAAAGCCGGTGGCAGTAAACGCGTCAATTATTTTATCCGGCAATGTGTTTATTGTCGATATATCTCTGTAAAACAAAGAAACCTGTATTTTAATTTCGTGTATAGTTTCTCTGTTGTCGTAATGTGCAAGCGGTGTATCGGATATTAAAAAATACACTATGAAAGTATCAGGAAGTTGGGAAAGCTCACAATCAAACCTTTCAAGCCTAAACGGAATTTGATTTTTCTTTTCAAAGGCGATGAGCGTGTTTTCGGCGGCATTTATCCAGTTCATAATACACCTTCCTTTTTCAACGTTTTGCGTATTATGCTTCTTATTTCTTTCTTATTATTTTCTGTCGCAGATCGGATAAATGGATCAGGAAAGCCAGGGGAATGTCCGTCGCCGTATTCCTGAAATACCGCTTCAAAGGCTTCCGGGTGTTCGTCGAGATTTATTCCGACTTTCCCGTATATATAATCTCCCTGGCCGCTGGCTTTAAGTGTTTGTATCGCATTTATAACATCGCCGGTGTCGCGATGCCTTTCGGCACCGTCAAGCATAGATTTTTCGACTATTGGCAATGCGGCGTCAATGGCTTTTTTACAAGCATCTTCTACGTTTTTACCGGCTTCCTCGATTTTGTCGAGGAGTTCTTCGAAACCTTTGAAGCTGAAATCTGCCGAAAGTGCCGTTTTCCCGTAACTGTTAAAACCGCCGCGCTTTTTCCAACCTTTTTTCCGCGACATTATCCTTTCACCTCTGCTTTGACCTTTAACTCTAACCACTGATGTTTTTGACCGATATCGTCCATAGAAACTATTTTGTAAACGATGCTGCCGTTCAGTATTCTGCAAGCTTCGTTTACCTGTTCGTCAAATCTAAGCGTGACTGTTGCGGCACGTTCGGCTTGAACGGACTCTGCAACCCAGGCTTCTGAACCGTGAACTCCGACCCACTTTGCGTATTTAACGCGCGGCGGGTCACTTGCGGCTTTGTTGCCGATATCAACCCATTCTTCGGCCTTAAAAGAGCCGCTCCCGATTGATACTTTACGTTGTATTCTTATCCGTGTACTTAAATCTCCGGAATTTATATCAGGTTGATACGCCATTTTTGCCACCTTTTAATTCCAGACGCATCTGTCGGGCGAAGTCTTCTACTATCGTGCGCGTTTTTAAGCTTGTGCGCTCGTTTGTGCCGCGATTATCATAAAGGTCGGAAACGACCATCAGAGCAAGCATACGCGCTCGCTCCGATGTATTGTCGTAGTTTTCCCCTATGGCACCTTTTAAATATTCGTCCGCAGCTATTATGCATCCGCCTATAAAAACATCGTCGTCATTGTGGTCGATATGCATATATCTTTTAGCTTCTTCAAGGCTTACCATAAGAATTTACCTTTCTGTCACGAACCCGAAGCAGCTTTGGTATTGACGGGATCGCTTGCCGTATTTGTTACTTTGGTTTTCACAACCTTTTCAGCAGGAGCTTCGTACAAGCCGTAGCAATAAGAGGACTTATCCGCCTGAATAACATCGAAGCCCTCAATTACGCGCAGCACGGTTTGATTTTTGGTGAAGTTCGCGTGTTCGGAAACAGCAAATTCGAGAGCGTTTCTTTCAATGAAATAACAAGCTGCTTCAAGTGACCCGTAAAATACCGGCGCCTTCCCGCTTACGTTCGGAAGCTGGGCATCCGAAAATACTTCAATGGGTAGCCCCTTAAACAGTTTTATGGTCGGGTCGGCGTAGCTTTCCTTTAACAACGGGTTGCCTACGGCGTCAGTCTCGCTGTCCATAAGGTCGAAACCGGTTTGATTGGTTACGATAACTGCACCTATCAAAGCATCCGGGTCAAGGTCTTTATTTAAAGAGGTTTTAAGCGCCGCAAGACCTTTCAGTGATTTCGGGCTTTCGCCGCTGCCGAGAGTTTTTAACACGCCGAATATCTTTGCGTTTTCGGAAATAACGGCATTTTTGACAAACCATCTATTGAGATACGCCCTAAGACCCGCCTTTTCGTTGCCGTTAAGTATATTAGATATCGGGATTATTTTACCAAAACGTTTAATGGCAAAAGATTTTCTTACAAAGCTCGGCTCACCGGTTGAGCTTATTTCGTCGCCGTCGTCAAATTCGGTAAGTCCTGCCGGAGCGCCGCTCTCAAAATTAAATCCGCCGCTCAAAGTGTCAGTCGGAATTACTGTCACCAAGTTTTTGGCTGACTTATACCGCTTGCGAAGCTCGCGAATTTCGTATCTTACATCGTCCGGTACAAGATTATTCTCGCCGTTCGTTGCGTCGGTGCCTGTAATAAGAGCTTTTTCGGTGTCGCTAAGGCTCTTTTTGGCAAGCATTTTAGCAATAACCTTAAAGCCGTCGGTTTTTGCACTCTTGTTCTCTCCCGCAGGCTCGCTCGGTACCTTCGATTCGTTGATTTCAAATAAGCGCTTTTCAACGTCATATTTTTTCTTGAGCATGTCCGCTTCGTCAAGTGCTGCCTTTGCTTTTGCAAAGTCTCCGCTTTCCTTAAAGCCTTTTGCTTCATTTGCCTTTTCTTCTATCTGTGTAAGCAAAATTCTCATCTGTTTGTTCATTTTAATTTACCTCAACTTTCAATTTTGATTTTCCGCGAAAACAAAACTATTGATTATACCTATGCCACAGTCAATAGCCTCGTTATCGGGTATATTGTTTTTGCTTTCTTTGTATGGCTCATCCATATAAGATTTCGTAACCCCTGCGTCCGGCTGTGCCGGAACTGCTACAAATGATACCTCGTAAGCATCGCGCGGTGATAGAAGCTTGAAATAACATATTTCCCCGTCATATTCTCTGCCGTTAATATGTTTGCAATATGCTTCGCGGTTGTCTGTCCCGCATATTGAGCATACTGCCGAGCCTATCACACAACTGACAGATACTTCTTTTTTTATTCCTGCGCGTATATCAGAAATAAGGTCGGTATTGCTCTCGTTCTTAAGCATATAGCAGCGCGCTATGAGCTGCGCATAATTTTCGCCTGTGCTTGCGAGTGTGCCGTTTTCAACCACCTCAGTTGCATATATCCTTGCTTTTTGATTGTCGGTTTTAAATTGATGGTCTTTAAGCACTGTTTTACCGACAAAAAGCTTTGACAACACATTTAAGGTTTCAGTCGGAAATACTTCAAAGTCCCTGTCTACCTCATTGCCGCAAATGGCTATTTTAAACGCAAATACTTCATCGGGCAGCAGTGGCTCCAATGCATATTTGTTTATGAGCGTCATTTCGTCCGTATTAAGCTCAATTCCGCTAATTTTTGCAGATTTAGTAATCAAATTATTCACATTAACCACCTCCTTTATCTTGATATGCCGCTCCCGCTCTTTCAATCGGAAGCATTGTGCCGTTGCAAAGCAATACGTCTCCGCCCGGAACGGCCGCTTGGTCTAAGAGTGCTCTTGCTTCGTTTGGAGTATAAAGCGTTCCCTGCACCGCATCTCGCAAGCTTTGGATTTGAGTTTTTAAGTCGGCGCGGAGAATAACAGCAACATTGAATTTCGGGTAAAAGCCGTTTGCGATGTCCTCGTCACTCAATAGCTTGTTGCTGATTTCTTCTTCATATTGCTTTAAAATATAAAGCAACGTATCGACATAAAAAGCGAGCTGCTGAGCCTCTGCACTTGCATAGCTCGACTTTTCATAATCGTTTATTTGATTTGGCTTAATTCCAAACGCTGCCGCTATTTGTAAGGCAGAGTACTTTTTAAGCTCTATAAATTGGTTGTCTGCAAGATTTGTGTTAAGGGGCGTCAATGTAGTTCCTACCGGTATAGGAATAATCCTTTTCACATCTTCTATTTTGCCTGCTGCGTATTCTTCAATGTTTTTAGCGAAGTTCTGCACCAAATTATCATTCAATGCACCTGTATATTGAACAACCGCTTTTGCTGTGAAAGCATTTTCAAAAAGCCCCGTCAACATTTTTTGCGATTTCAAACCGCCGCTTATTGTATCGTTAAGCTGGTCCCTGACGGCAATTCCCTTTATCCCGTCAAGGCTTGCCGAGCTTTTAAAATGCATTATAGAATCGTATGGAATTTTATATCTCTTTCCATTTTTTTCACAATTATAAATATACCAAAGCGCGTTTTCGGTGCCGAATATCCCCTTGTCGTCAATCCATACTTCGACACAATCCGGCGGCAGATACCAAAGAGCAGTAGCTGTGCCCGCTCCGGTTATCCATACATAGGCATTTCCATAATGATTGCGCGCATATTCTACCGTAGACCAAAAATGAGTTGCGGTCATATAAGGGTTAGGCTTGTTCGACAAAACGTTATACAGATAATGCTTGTAAGCTTTTATTACGCCGCCTTTTTCCGTGTGCCGTAAAAGCTTAAGCGGTAGTTTTCCGACTGACTCTGAAAGAATTTTCAAGCAAGCAAAATACGTTGCTTCGGATAGCTCGCTTTTTTCTACTCCGTTTAAATTTAAAAAGTCAACAAGCTGTTGCAATGTCATTGTTTGCTCAGATTTCTTTTTAAATAAACCCATTTAATCACCTTCTTTCGTTTTATCCCAGCCCATAAGCCTCAGATATTCTTTCATAGCATCTTCGGCGTTTATGCTGTTTGCATTTGCAATTGCAAGTTTATGACTGCAAATTGTCGCATCGCAAGGATCTATGCGCTTTTCCCTGCGGGTTTTGTCGAGTTTGATTTCGCCGAAAGAGTTACTGACCTTTATCGCGTTAATCATCGACCACGTAAGCAAAGTATTTGCTTTGTTGTAAATTATGTTTTCGCCATCCACCTCAAGTGCAAAGTCTACGGTTGCGTCATTAAGATTGCGCGCGGATTGCGTAATTTCGACCATATCCACTCCGAACACCGCAAGGTCACTTAAAAATGCATCTGCATTATGCGGGTCATAACCTATAGCGAGAAGCTTTAAATCGTATTTCTTAATAAGCTCTTGATAATATGCTATAATGTATTTGTAGTCAAGCTTATATCCGCCGCTCTCGCCCTCTGTAAGCGTTAGCAAATTTCTTTGTACCCAGTCTACATAAGGGGCATTGTCTGATTTTACGTGCTCTTCAAGGCGCATTTTAGGCAAAAAAGAATGAGAATCAATGTAAAATTTCTTGCGGTTTTCTATAAGCAACGGAAACTCTAAAGTGCCGCTTGTCAGGTCGCCGCCGGAAGAAAGGTCAAGTCCCAGGTAACACTCATGTCCGCGCATATCTTCAAGACAGGTTCCGTCTCCGCATTTTGCCCAATTTTCTGCGTTTAAATAGCGGTCGTCGGTGGCTTGCACCCAAATGTTGAGTGATTTTGTTTGAAAATTTCTTAAATCATCCCCGCCCATATTGCGCGCTTTTACTGCGTCCGCTTTCAGGTTTTCAAGGCGGCGCGGCGTCCAAAAAGGGTTTGCTTTTTGCCAGGTGGTTTCGTCCCATATATCATCATCCTTATCAGGGTCGCAAATAAAAACGAATTGTGTTTCGTCGCAGATAGCTCCTGAGATTATGTTTACGCAATAATCGTAAAGTGCCTTGCAAGGGGAATTCAAATCAAAACCGGCAGTTGTAATGACCGAGATAAGGTATTCGTCAAGGTCTTTACAACCGTCGGTTAATAATTTATACATCTGATTGGTTTTGTGCTTATGGTATTCGTCTACGGAACCGAAGTACGGTCTAAAACCGTCTATCGTATCTGTATCTCTGCCGAGCGCCCGTATTTCGCCGTGGGTAAGATTGCAAAGAATTCGCGACCTATAGTCTTGAATTGTAAAAAAACCTTTCTTTGTTTTTGTGCCGGAAAGCTCTTTGTCGGCATTGATGAATTTATTACATTCTTTCAGTACAATTCGCGCTTGGTCTTCTTTTGTGGCAGCTGCATAGATTTGCGGATATTGATAACCGGCGAAATTTCCGTAGTACATCGACGGCACGGAGTTTCCCACGCTTTTCCCGTTCTGGCGCGCTATTTGCGTGTATGAAGTTTTAAAACGTCGAAAGTGGGTATCTTTCTTAATCCAGCCTTGCCAGCTTCCGAACATAAAATCTTGGAAGCCCATGCATTTAAAGGGCTGAGGTTTTCCTTCGGCGAGTGTTAGATTTTCGGCAAAATCAATCATTGTCGAAGCTTTCTCTTCGTCCCATATGTACGGAAATTCGGCGCTGTCCTGCCGTTCTAAATCGTTAAGATGCCGCTTACAGCAAAGATATTCGTTGTGCCCTGTTTTTCGGTCAATTGTACCTTTAACAACCGATTCGGCATACTTGGTAGTTCTATCCACTCATACCGCCGCCAAACCTGCTCCACCTTTCAGACGGTGTTTCCTCTTTCGGTTTTTTCGGGATATTTTTAATTTTGGAAATTGGGTTTAAGAACATCCTATCTTCCATTTTCATAAGCATATCAACCTTTTTGTTTATGGCACTTTCGATTTGCAAAAGCGCGTTTACCGAAATCATATCGCGAAGCTGTTTTTTGACCTTGTAGCTGAACACTTTTTCCGAAGTTCCGTCTTCGTTTTTAAGCTCTGCTTCTATAGCCTTGTCGAGCGCTTCGCAATCGTAGTGGATTTCGTCTATTTTTTGGTACATTTTTCGCAGCTTCATATACTCCGAAAATGTTACACAATACTTTGCAATAAGCTCCGAATCACCGGCAGAAATGAAGTCAAAACCTTTAAACAATTTATTGATTTCTTTCCATTTTTTGTAGGCAATCTCGTCGTTTTTGACGTAATTTGGGCATTTAATTTTATTATCGCCGAATTTAATTTCTGAGTTGCGCCTTTCCTCGATTTCTTCTTTTGTTAAGTGCTTTTTCCCCTCTAACATAAGAAGTTCAACCGGCTTTGCAGAACGTCCCATTTTCGATTTTTCACCTCGCATATGTGATTTAGGGAGTTTTTGCGCGAAAACAGAGGGCGGGCGGTATTAAGGTAAACCTTTGAAACTTTTTTATGCTCCCCCGTGGTCTGGGATCATGCCCTCGTAGCGCCGTTTTAAGTCAAAAAGCAAGGCTTGAACCTTCGCTTTTTCACCCTCTCTATACTCTTTTTCTATTTGCATATGAACTCGGTGTGTGAGAGGTATTAAATTATCGACATCTAAGCGCCGTTCCCAATTGTCCTTAAGCGGTACGATATGGTGTACGTCTTCGCACGTCACAAGCTTCTTTTCGAAAAAGAACGTGTAAACGCAAATGCCATTGGCTTTATTGATAGCCAATGTCTTTGCCGCTCCCCACGCAGACGTCAGATAAAAATTATGGTATTTCTTATCTCTGACGTATCTGATGTTGTCGTCATATTTTTTGTGTCGGCTCGGGTGCTCAGGGCATCGGGGTTGATTTATCGGAATAACCTTGCCGCACACAGGGCAAATATGTTTCAAAAGCATTTATATTTCCTTTCCCGCCTTGCCTTATTTCCACAATACCATTGTAGCAGTTAAAAAGTGTCAATGGTGTCAAATTTAATTTTTCTTGATATACCTGTATGCCGTATCCTTGACAGACCATACCGTGACCGTATGCCCGATATGCGCCGCGACCTGGTTCCACGAAAGCCCGTTCACAAAACGGTAGGTGAGTATCTGCCGCGTAAGGCTGTCGGGGCAAGCGGATATGTAATCGTTCAGGCGTACAAGCTCTATGCGGCACTGTTCGAGCCGATTCGTAAGCTTTGCTTTGTAATAATCCAGCTCCGCCACTGCCCGCCCTATTTTATCCCCAGCACCCGCGCCGTGCGGCATACCCGTTATTTTTGCCGAGGTGTCGGTAGCTTTGTCTTCTAACTCGGATATTTTAATTTTCAAATCTTCTATTTCTCGGTTGAGGTAGTAAAGCTGCGAAAGCTCTTTAAGCGTCATACCGGTATTGCTCCTTTCAGTGCTTTAAAAGTTCTTTGCGGGATATATGCCCGCTGTCTATTGCATAGGTCATCTGCCCGTAAGAGTAGCAGGTACTGTGGCGGTCGTTATACCGATCCAGTGCTCTGCAAAACTCCCCGAGCGGAATATCATACGTCGGTGTAGCTTTCTTTGTTTTCTTTTTAGGCGGCGCAGGTGCGATTTTTTCTTTCTTCTCGCAGGTATGACAGCGTTTCACCCAGCCGTTTTTCGTCTTGAACGTCTTATTGCATTCGGGGCAGACTTTCGTGTACAATTCTTTTTCTCTCATTTTGGCTTCCTTTCCCATTTCCATAAGCCCAGTACGGCCATAGCAAAATTAAACGCATATAAAAGCGCCTGCGCATAGCTGCCGTGTACGGTGTTGTATATGCACCAAAAAGCATTTGTGCAGAGCCATATATAAAAGCACCACCGCTTTTGCAGGCTGTTCGCAACCGTGCCGGTTATGGAAAGAATTGTGATTATGTACGGTAAATATTTCAATTTCAAAATCTCCTTTATTCCGCATTACGCATTCCGAATTTCGCATTGCCTCTATGTCGCGTCCATCCAATCATCTCCCTCAATCTTCCAGTCGGGCAGCAGTCCGTCGGCGTCGGCTTTATACATCACCACCGAGACATACCAATGCCCGTTGTATTTATTAAACCGTGAAAAGCACCGTAAAAACCTATAGCCTTTATATCTGCGTTCCCAGTAGTCTTTATCGTCTACACGCTGCTTCGCCATAAGCTCAACCGTGCGCGGCGAAATGTGTCCGTCCTTTGCGCGGGTCTCCGGCTGCGTGAGGTTTTGCGAGTGACGGAAACGCTTGCGCCCCTGCGGGTCTTTGGATATATACCTCGCGGCAGCTTCGGGTCCGAATACCTCGGGGCGAAATCTCTGTGCATTAACTCTTATACCCTTGCCCCACATAGCCTCGACCGTATCGCGGTCTAAACCGCCTGTCATAAACAAATGCACATGGTAATTCTTCTGACCTTTAAGCGCTCCTGTTTTGTAGGTGACTTCTTCGATTGTGTAATAATATTTAAACGGCGCTTTAAGCTTTCTTAAAAGCGCACGGTATTTTTTGTTTTGCGGGTCTGTTTTTAATAGCTTTTCTATTCGTTTCAACTCTGCGGCTCTTTTGGTTTTAATTCTGCGCTTGTAGTTGTTTATATCCCGCGAGGCGCCGTCAATATTCAGTGGGGCGAATTTCTGCTCGTATGTGTAGGTGAGTAATAAATCACCGTTATCAAAATTCGCATTTATAAGGCGGACGGCTTGCTTTATCGCCATATTGTTGTTGTATTTTTTCTGTGCTTCGCTTGAAGGCTTTGTGCCGCGCGGGCGAACGGGCATTCTGCTGCCGTTTTCCCACACCGGGTAAAAATCCGCCTCAAGCAGCCTGCCCGATATTGTCTTCTTTTCCCGTTCCATTAGATCAGCCCGTCCTTTCGCACAGCGTTCTCGTAATAGCTTTCGGTTTCAAAAGCCGAATTGTAAAGCGCCGTGCGGAAATATGACTTTCGGTATTTGATTTCGTATTTCACTTCACAGAATTTTCCTATACAAAATTTAAGGTGATCGGAGTTGAGCTGGGAATACACCTCGCTCACCGTTTCGGCAGTGAGCTTTTCGCCGTTTATTTTTACAGACGAAAGAGGATAAAGCGAATATATTTCCGCAATTATCATAATCAGCTCGTAAGCGAGGGCGCGGTCGCAGCGGTCAAACTCCTGCAAATCGATTTGAGCCATTGCGGTATTCAAGGCTTCCTTAAACCCGACTTTGACATGACTCTGGCTTTGACTTTTCTCACACACTTCGGATTGTTTGTTGTTCATTCTTAAAAACTCCCTTGTTATCCGCTCCCACGGTTTATTTTTGGTTGACTTATTACTATAGCATACAAGGACGAAATAGGGCTTGTCCGCCCGTTTCAAAAATACTTGATTTTCCGCTCCCGAAGTGGTATTATATATATGTAAGGTTCGGGGCGTTAAAATCGCTCTGCCGTCCCTCTCGGTTGCCGCCGGGAGGGACTTTCTTTTTAAGGTGTATTATATATATGTATATAGCGTTGCAGTTGACTGCAAAATCAGACCTTCGGCAGGTCGATTGTTTTTATGGGTTCTTTCAGTCTTATTTTATCGAGACCCGCCGCAGTTACGCTGTGACCGCACTTATCTTTAAGTATTGCTACTGCGGTATTTATCTTGTATTTCGGTAAATGGCTGTGAATACTTAATATGCGTTCGTACTCAATATCTCCGAGCAGCGGGACGTTTAAAATAACGGGGCGTTTCAGTCGCTGCGCGGTTAAGGCTTGGTTAATGTCCATTATTCTATTTCCCGCTTTTGCTTAAGAGCAACGCGGCGCTCAATGGATATCTTACCGGACGAAGTGGCTTTTATATCCACAACGCCGCCCGAGGCTACACCGAGAGATATTTTATATATCTTCTGCTCGCTCATAAGGTCGACGGCATTTTCAAGTATCGGCAGTATGTTTTCGTCGCACGCGGCTATATTATGATTTTTATCCGGCGCACAGCAAACGGCTTTAAGCTCTATTTTTGCCTTTACAGCCTGTGCTTTCCTCTTTTGGTACAATTGTGCCTCATAGCACTTACAATCCATAGTCCCGTATTCCGAAAGCTCCTTTTCGCTTATATCGTCCGGGTATTCGTTTGCGGATATCTGCCCGCAGAATTTACAAAATGCGTTTTTCATACTTTTATGTCTCCTTTAAGACTAAGATATTTGACTATAAGCTCCTGCGCCTTTTCCCATCCGTAGCATACCGCAACCGCGTAGCCCTGCCACGCCAGCGCGTCAAGCCATTTGTTCTGTTCTTCGGAAGTCTTGTTTTTACCGTATTTCATTTCTATGTATAAGCCGTGGTATCTTCCGCGCGTAACCGGCAGGCACAGGTCCGGCACGCCCGCCTTTACACCCTGTCGTTTAAGGTTTGCGGCTTCAAGCCTGTTTCTGCTTCCACCGTTCGGTATGTGATAAAGCAGGTCAAGCTCGGGATATTTGCCGCGCATAAGCCGCGCCCAATCGAAAAGCGCCTCCTGCTCGTTTGCTTCGTGCGGTATAGGCTTACGCCGCGCCGCTCCCGAAGAGATTTGCGTTGCTTTATTTACCATCACTTTCCCCTCCCTCTTTGTTTAAAGAAATTATCCCTCGTCCGTTCTATGTCCTGATTTACCTGTGAGTTTTTATGCTGTTCGGCTAACAGCCTGTCCCGCTCCAATTTATATTTGCGGTATCTTTTACATTCCCCGTGGCAGCCGATATGTCGGTCGGAGCAGTTATTGCAGGGCGGGTTCATTTTCTAACTCCTCACAGTAACACCACGATTGCGGCGGTCTTGTCATAGGTTGCCCTATGTCCTTAACATCGCATATACCGTCAATGCCCATATATAAGCATTTCTTACAATTCTTTTGGTCGCAATGCGTTTTTCCAAAAGCCATAAAATCATCCAAATCTTTTGGCTTGTCGTAAATCACAATGTTGGAGATATGCCAGCCGTAAACCTCACCTTTATGTCCTTTGGTATATTTGAGCCATTCTGCAACAGTAATGCAAGTATCCTCCATATTTACATCTCGGCAATCATAAATTGCATCACACACAAACTCGCCTATAACCTTGCCGTTGCCGTTTACTGCACTGCAAAATGGTGAACTTGCGTCGGGCTGTTTGCAAAAAACAGGTTTTTCGGGTCGTATATCCTTAGGGTAGTCTTCGGGTTTAAACACATATTTCGTAATCATCTTCGGCTTTGTGCAGTAAATATAACACTTGAACGGCGTATCGCATTTCGGTCTAGTTTTTCTGACCTCTATTGTTTTCTTGCCGCTTGCTATCAACTCGCACCATTTAGGTTTAATGCTTATGAGTATGCTTTTCACTTCTTTTCACCCCTCCATATTTATCGGCGTACCGACCGTGCCTACCGAACCGGAACCGTCAGTTGCCTTGAAATAATCGCCTGGATAAGGGTACGCGTACCGAAACATTAAATAATTCGCGGCATCTACCAAGTGCTCACTGTTTTTGTCTTTTTTAAATGCTTCGATGCAGCGCTCGGCTGTTGCTAACGCGTCTACCCGCCCACTGCCAAAATTATCTCTTGCAGGTCCGTATTTGTAAAAAGACATCTCTACACGGTTTCGTCGCAGGCGGTCAAATTCTTCGTTGTAGTCACTCAATTCAATCCCTCCCGTTAGCGCTCAGTATTGCACATACGCCGTAGCCGACTATCGCGCCGATTATTAGTCCGATTGTAAAATTCATCATATAAACTTCTCCCTTAATTCCGAATTCTGAATTATTTTCCGATTTCGTCAAGCCGTTTTTTCATAATATCCAATGCGCCGTAACAGGCGTTTTTAAACTTTGCGGCCGTTTCGGGGTTTTCTTCAAACTGCTTTTTAAGGCTTTCGGTTATCTTTTTGAAGTCCCCGTCGAGCGCGTCGAAATAAAACTTAAATTTGACCGTTTCCGCCGAGGATGAGACTGCAAGCTGCTTTTCAAGCTGCTTTGCCCGTTCTAAAGCTTTGGCTTTTTCGCTGTCTATATCGGCGAGCTTCTGTTCGTATTCGGAAAGAGTCTTTTCGGCGTCGGCTTTTGCTTTTTCGGCAGCTTCGGCAAGCTCCTTTTTATGCTTTTCTTCAAGCTCTTTTTTGGCGGCTCTTAATTCCTTATCAGCTGCTTTTTTGGCGCTTTCGGCAGCTTTGTCCTTTATTTTCTGCATTTCGGCGGGGTCGGGCTCGGCAACGGCTACGGGTACGGGCTTGTTTCTCTCGGCTTCAAGCTCTTTTTCAAGCTCGGCTATACGCTTTTCGGCTTTTTCGGCGTCCTGTATAGCTTCGTCGCGCTCTTCCTTGGCGGCGTTGCGCTCATCCGCAAGAAGCTCCAATTGTTCTCCCTTGGCATCGTTTTCCTTTACAAGCCGTTTTACCTGCTCTACCGTCATTCCGGCAAGGTCGTTATTCTCGGTAAATTCCTCGCGGTCGACGGACGGCAGTTGAGCTATAAGAGCAAGCTTTGTTATGCCGAGGTTTGCATTTGACTGCAAAAACCGCTCCCCGAGTTCCTCGTAAGGCTTTATATATGTATATGCCTGCCGTTCGTGAATACCGAGTTCCGCCACGGTGTAATCCTCAAAGCTGTCATATCCCATTTCAAGATAAAGCTTTGTATCCCGCATTTCCTTTAACAGCTTTGCCGATTCCATAAGGCTTGAATATGCTGCGTTGGCGCAGGCTAATATTCTGCTGTTAAGCTCATAAGCTTTATCTTTATTCGTTTTTGTTATTTCGTTCATAATGTGTTCTCCTTTAAGCTAATTTTTCTGCTTCCATAAGATCTTTTTCCAACGCCTCAACAAGCAGTGTACCCTGCAGCTTTCCGTAATTGATTTTTTTCTTTGTTCGGCGTAATTCTTCAAAGCCTTCGGTGCGCATTATTTTGGATTTTTGAGCTTTAATGCGGTCGGATTTGTTAAGCCGCCCCGCAACAACACTCTGCCATTTAAATAAAAACGGCATTGCCTCGTCGAGATCGCCGAGCTGATCGTCACCGAATGTGCGCTTTTGCCTTATGGTTCCGCCCGGTTCTATTTCAAGCGTGTACCACGGCATTTCTGTATCAGAAGTCTTGCGAAGAAAAACTATATACGATTCGTTCGTGCTTATACGGTCGTAATATCTGTCCGTCCGATAGGTGCAATGACCGAGCAGCATACCGTCGAGTACTATATCCGTAATTCCGTCAGGCACTATAATCGCGTATTTATCGTTTGAATACGAATACTTATTTTTAATGCTTTTATAGATTTTTTCTACTTTCGGGAATTTTTTGATTATCGGCGCAGCGGTCGCAACAGCTTCGCGCTTTAACTTCTCTAAATTCTTTTTTTCTTTCGCATAATTCGCGGCAATTAAAAAACTGTCGTGTGCGGCTTTAAGATTTGACGGAAATACCGAAACCGTTTTAATACTTCCTGCCACTTTAGCCATATCAAGATAATCGAGCCACATTTCAAATGCTTCCCGTGTATAGTCCCGAAAATAACAGGTATTTTTCTTTTTGGCGAGGCGTTCTCCGCTCCTTACACAATATTTAATTGCGTCTTTTACGTTGAAATTCAATTTGCGTGACAGTGATATTAGTTTCTTTGCTTCTTTTAATTTTTGCCCGGTATGTTCTAATACATCAGCTGATAATATAAAATCTTTTGCCGAGGTACCGTGAAGCGCCTTGAAAATCTTTAATACATCTATCGCACCGTAATGCTCGCTTCTCCAAATATCGTAAAGCTGCTTCGGCAGTCCGAAAAGCTCCCACGGCTTTTTTGCTTGCCAGTTCAAAACCGATTTATCGTCCGTGTTTTTGAATATCATTTCGTTTAATACATCAAATAATCCGAGCTTTGAAAGTATTTCTATTTGCGGATGTATAGCATACCAGCACAAATATTTAATTGCCGGCAAATTTGCGGCATAAACTCCTTCGTAATATTTAAACGAGTGATATTTCAAAAAGGTATCTTCAAGTGCAAAATTGTCGCCGTAAAATTCGTAATCGTGTCTTTCATGATTAAGCCCAAAGTTCCAAGTAAACGGTTCTCTGAAATTTCCTTTGCTCCATCCGCCGTTATACAACTCCCAAAATTCCGCTTTGCCGGGGCGCAAACGGTATCTCATCCATTCCCGAAAACTGTAAGCATATTTTGCACCTTCGTAAGTTCTGAGACGGACAAAGCACCTTATCCACACATCGTCGCGACCGTTTTTAAGAAAAATACAGGTGCATTTTTCCTCTGCAAGATTTCGAGTGTTCAATATTCGGGAATTTATTGCTGTAGCTTCGACACCGCAGTACGGGCATTTATACAGTTCCTTGTGTTTTGCGGACCATAATGCACGCATTTCAGGTGTTATAGTTCTTTCTTTCACGGCGCTGCCGTTTTTAAAGGCTTTGCCGCAGGTCGTACAGGTAAATCTTTTTGCCTTGCCGGCGCCTTCAACCGATTTATATATAAGATAAGGACGGAAGTCTTTCTCCATATATTCGTGCGCTTCATCCGAAAGCGGCGGCATATCTTTAAATTCGTTTTGTTCATTCATTTTTACACACTTCTTCCCCATAGGCGTTATATAAAACTCCATCTTTGTATTTTCGTCCGTCAATTCGGAATATGCTTAATCGGATATCGTTTTTGCACTTAACTGCAAAAGCGAGAAATTGACCTTTATTGCCGCTGAGTTCGGGACTGCTGCCATATGCCGCTTTAAACCATTTGCACGAAAACTCTTTTCGATGTGTGCGCTGCGGGTGTTTTTTTATATACAGTAATGCGGCGGCGGCAATCTCTTCGGGCTTAAGCCTTCTGACAGGCGTAAGCTCCGTGCAAGCAATCTTACTGTCGTTGCCGTCTTCGTGCATGTCCCCGCCAAGCTTTACGATCCAGTATTCCGAGGTTTCAGTATTCGGATAGTATGTAAACATATCTAACGGATCTTCGGCGGCGTGAAAACCGTTTCTTACACAGTTAGCCTCTTCGGTTGTTGATGTTATTCCTGCCTTAAATTTATATCCTCTGCAAATGAGACCTTTGTTGAAAGCTTTATATGCCAACATTCTGCTCACCCCAGTAAATCAAGCAATGAAATACTTTCTGTTCCGTCATTGTTTTCGGATTTTATGTCCATCTTGAACTCTATAATTGCGGACGGGCAGTAAAATTTTACAGCGCGGTCGTATGCATCAAAATCCGATATATACCGAGCTGATTTTGTATCTTTGAGTATTTCTTTACAGCAATCATAAAACTTTTTATCCGAGGATATTATTTGCTCTGCGAGTTTTTTACTCTGCTTGCAAAAGTAAACCAAAGCTTCGCATATCTTTTTCTGTATCATTGTCGCGGGATCGTTCGGATCTTCGGATTTGAGTTCCTTGTTCAGCTTTTCTTCAACATTATGTATAAGTAAATCGTTCATATCGTTATGCTCCCTCTCTTATATCAAAATCAAACATAGTCAGCTGCTCATTTGTTTCTTCGTATTGCTTAAGGTAGCCCACGCCGTCGCGGAAATAATCGGGGTTCAGTTCTATTCCGTAACCCTTTCGCCCAAGCTTAATTGCTGTGAGCGGCACCGTCATAAGCCCGCCGAACGGGTCAAGCACAAGCTCGCCGGGGTTTGAGTATCGGTTTATAATCCGCTCTACTATATCTATCTGCAAGGGGCAAACGTGTAAAACCTGCTGTCTGTGAGATTGTGTTGTGTTAAGCGTCTTCATTCGGTTTATATCATCCCACACTTTATCCGACCAGGAAGCGGGCGGCATAAGCGCAAAGGTTGCCGGCAGTCTGCCGTCCTTATCAAGCTGCTTTGCCTGCTCAACGTGTTCTTCGTAATCGTATACGTGAGAAACGGAAAATTTCTTGTAAGCCTTTTGCAACTGAGAAATGGAAAGATTTTTAATTTCATCCTTACTTAAAAATCTGTTGCCGCTCGAACGGTAAAAAGCGTTAGCGTCGAGCTGCCACTGTGCCCGGGTATATTCTTCCTTTGATTTGCTCACAGGGTTGTCCGCATATGCTTTGGTGGTATCTGTCGGCAGCTTTCTGAAAAGCAAAACATACTCGGGGCAGCCTACTCCCATCTTCGAGCCGTCCTTGCACTGTTCGGACCACCCGAGGCGGTATGTTTGGTTGTTTTCTCTTACAACGTCGGTTAAAACCACTATGCGCCCCATATACCTGAAGCCGTGCTTCATAAAGTGCATTACCGTCATATCCGAAAAAGGGTCGAGCGTCGGCATACCATCGCCGGTTGCGTTGCCGAACAGTATTCTGTCCTTAACGTGTATCGCCGCTATGCGCCCGGGCTTTAATATTCTTAAAAGCTCCGGCGTTAAAAAGTCCATTTGTTCAAAAAATCGGTCGTTGTTATCGTTATGACCGAAATCGTTATATGACGGTGTGTATTCGTAATGATTTGAAAACGGTATCGAGGTATGTATTAAGTCAACCGAATTAGCCGGCATATTTTTCGTTTCTTCGCAGCAGTCGTTTAATACCGCCGTGAAATTCTTTCCTTTAACTTCCGTGCGTCTCACTCCTATGCTCCGCTCCATCTGAGCGATTATTTGTCTGTTGCCGAGACCGTATTCCTTAACGATAGCCTGCATTTTTGCGGCTTGGCGCTTGTAACGCTCCCACTTCGCAAGCAGCTCGTCAAGTACCGATTGTTCGCTTTCGGTGTAAATAATATCTATTACAACCTCATTTGTTTGCAAAAATCGATATATGCGGTGCACCGCCTGAATAAAATCGTTGAATTTGTAATCTATGCCGCAGAATATAGCCCTGTGGCAGTATCGCTGAAAATTGCACCCGCTGCCGGATATTTCTTTCTTCGTCGCAAAAAGACGTATTTTACCCTCGGAAAAATCTATCGTCCGCTGTTCTCTTAAATCCAAATCCTGCGAGCCGTATATTTCCACGGCCTCGGGCATTTGGTGCTTTATCTCGTGGCGCTCAGCCTCAAGGTCGTGCCAAAGTATGAAATTATCTTCGGGGTGCGCGTCCACTATTTCCTTTGCTTTTGCAATGCGCTCCTGTATGCTTTCCCGCTTTTCTCTTGCGGCTTCGGTCAAGCCCTCGGCAGCATCATTTATTAGCTTTACCTGTCCCGTTTTGCGGTCAACCGTTAGCTCAGCGGGTGCGGGCAGCTTGTGGTAATTTATCTTCATAGGCGGCAGGTCATAGCCTGTGGCATCGTAGCCTAAATCTGCCGGAGAGGATAAAAATAACGCCCAAGATGATACCCATAGCCAAAATTCATTTTCTTTGTGAGGGTAGAGCGTTAAATTATTCGCCTTTGTGCTGTCACGCTTGAAAAAACGGGTCAACCCCTGCCCGGTGTCCATTACTTCAAGATATCCTGCATAATGGATTATTTCTTTATATTTGTTTGGGTCGGGCGTTGCGGTCGCAACAAGCTTGTATTTTATACCTTTAAATTTAGGTAAAAATGTTTGGTATGTCTTACTGCCGAATGACCTTAAAACCGAAGCTTCATCAAGGCAAACGGCGGTAAAGCTTTTCGGGTCTATATTGCCGTCGCGCACTCTTTCATAATTGGTGAGAAGTATGTCGCTTTCAGCGTTCGCCGCTTCTTCCATATTGCGTATGTACTCCGGCTTTTTCATTCCGAGCAGCTCCACAGCGTCGCGCGCAAATTCCTGTTTAACGCCAAGCGGCAAAACAATTAAAGCCCGTCCGCCCTCGTGATTTATAACCTGACGGCAAAACTCAAGCTCCTGCACCGTCTTGCCGAGACCGAAAGACTCAAACAGTGCGCGCCTGCCGCCTTTGAGCGCCCATATTACCGCGTCGCGCTGGTGCGGCTTTAACGCGGGGTGTATATCCTCTTTTGATACTTCAAAGCCGCTGTCAGGTGCTACGCAAACCTTTGAATTTAAAAACTCCGTATATGTCATTTTTTTAACCTCACAGGCATCAGCATTTGCCGCATATTTCCGGAATTAACAATAATAGCGCCCTTCTCGCCCGAGCAATCCATAATCACATTATCTCCCGCAGCTCTCAGTGCATCGGCGAGAAAAGAAGTTTTAACGCCTACTGTAAACGGGTCGCCATCAAGCTTACATTCCACCTCATCGGTATATGTGCCGGTGCCGAAATTGTAGGAAAGCACAATGCTTTCGGAAACATCCAGCCGCAGCGGATAATCCGAGCTTTGGTTCGGCAGTGCTGTAACTCTGGCTAAAGCAGATTTTAACTGTGCTGTTTTAAGCGTGATATGCTGCGCAACACCGTTCAAACTCTTTTGAATTTGCCCTTTCACGTTCGGGTATTCGTCTGCGCATAAATTGACCTTGCATACCGAATCCGCGCCTACAAATTCAAGGGTTTTCGTATTATATCTCAACTCGAGGTTTTCGCCGGATAGCACAGCCATAGCGGTTTTTATATCGTTCTTAAAAATATTGAACGTTCCTTTGCCGGTTGCCGAAACGTCTTTTTCAATTGTTGCGGCACGGTAGCCGTCACAGGCGGTTATAGTCAGCTTTTTGTTGCTTATCTCAATATTAAGGCATTGCAGTGCCGGTTTAACCGAACGTTCGGCACAGGCGTATAATACCGACTTTACCGCCGTGAAAAACTCATCCGTGTTTATGGTTGTGGATGATGCGTCGGCGCCTAAGCGCTCAATCTGCGGGTATTCTGTCGGGTCTGCGCAAACAAAGCTTGTTTTTGCGCGCCCGCATTTTATTGTCAGCTTGTTGTCCTCTGCAATAGCGGTTACGGTGGGGTCGCTGCACTTTTCCAAAAACGACGCCACAGCCGCGCCCGGTATGCAGGCGGCGTTCGGGTTTTCTATTGCGGCGGGCACTGAGGCGAAAACTGCCGTTGAAAGGTTGTACCCCAATATTTCAACCGTGCCTTTTCGGGGAGTTATGTATACATTCCCGAGAATCGCCATTTGCTTTGGCGAGGTTGCCTTGCTCGCAAGAACAAGCGCCTCAATTAAAGCGTCTCTGTTTGAAGTGAAAATCATTCTGCTGCTTCCTCCTTCACGTGCCTTGCCGGGTCGGCAGTATTGCGTTTCATATTCCGTTCGAATGCTGCGCGGTATGTTTCGTGGCGGTTTTTCTCTATTGCGGCGTTTGCTGTGGCTATGCTGCGGCGAATGTCGCTTTTCTTATGTGATAATTTGAGGTTTTCCTGCCGTAGCTCCTTACACTCTTTGCTCGTTTCATAAAGAAATGCAAGCTCTGCAAAAATTATCATTATTAAAGCTGCCGCAAGAAATACCAGCAGCTTTGTCGTTGTTTCGTCTAAATACATATTTCATTTCTCCTTTTCATTTTTGAATAAGTGAGCGAAGAATGGCGTTTTCCTGTTCAAGCTGCTGCAAACGTTTTTTAAGCTTTGCTTTGTCTCCGCTCTTGCTAACCCATTCTTCTATTTTCTTCGAAATAGGCGAAGTGCCCTCGACATCCGGAGCGTAAAGCCAGAAGCCACTGTTTTCGGGGTTGATTCCGACTTGTCGTGCTATAAGGTCTATAACTTCCTTTGCACCTTCGTATCTTCTGTAAAACATATCATTTGAGCGGTCTTTCATTCGGCAAAATTCAGCAAGCGTTTCCCTCGAAAATGTATCGTATCTGTAAGGATCTTTCCTTTGCTTCATTATCCCTTCATAACGGTTGAGAAGTTCAATTTCGCATTCGTTTATGATATAGCGTTCATATGTCATATTTGTTTTCCTTTCTGTTCAATCCAATTTCTTTAAAACATCACGCGCCAGGGCAAGTAAACTGTCCGCCGTTACGCAAACGGTTGTTACCCCGCCTGTTGTGGCGTAAAGAATATGCACATATTCCTCGCCGTTGTCGCATAGCTCATACTCTGCCTTTTCGATATCGCTGTCAACAGCTTTTAAGAGCGCTGTCAATTCTCTTCTGCAAAATGCGCTTTTGTGCATGCGCTCCATACTCACCATAATGTTATATCTTTCCTTTCTAAATCTTGACAATTCGGATTCGCCGTGTTAAAATAAATCCGGACATATTTTTAATGTCTTTGGTAATTCCCGATATGCGCTTTCTCACGGCTGGCATATCGGGATATTTTTTATGCCCAATTTTTTGAACACTATGAGCAATGTCGAAAAATTACATCTGTCGGGTCGCTTAATAATTATGCTCATTTGACTTTCGCTGAAATTACATAAATTTGCAAGATGCGCCTGCGTCCAGTCTTTTTCGGCTAATGCTACAGCAATCATTCTTGACATCGTTTCGGCCTGCACGTTATAGCTTCTTGTTTTAGGCATATTCTCACCACCTTTAATTCCGCGTTTCGCATTCCGAATTACGCATTATTTTTGCTTTCCCGCTCCCGGATTATATCGGATATTGCCGTCATAATTCGGGTTTCGGCGTTGGCGGGTTTCTTTTTGCCGTTTAATATCATCCAAATGTAATCGTTAGTTACGCCCATTTTCTTTGCAATGTCGGTCTGTGACACCTTGTTGACGTGCATTTTGCCAACGGCATTTGCTATCCATTGTTCCAAATTTCAAACCTCCTGTCAGTTGTTTTTAAAAAACAGTTGTATTTTTCGCACTAATGTGTTATTATTGTGGTGGTAATTAAATTAAAATAGCATGCAAAAGTTTTAAGAGCGAAAATTCGAACCGTTTACTGTTATTATATTCCTAATATTAGAACTTGTCAACGGTAAAAGAGCGATTTTTCGAACTTTGTGAACAATAATAAATTACAGGAGCGATTTTGTATGTTTTTCACAAGATACGAAAACTTGTGTAAATCCAAAAAGAGGACCACTACAGGAGTAGCCGCCGAACTTGGCATTGCTAAATCTACAGTTGCATATTGGCGAGCTAATAACACGGTTATCCCGAAGCAGGATGTGTTGCTAAAAATAGCTGATTATTTTAACGTCTCTGTAGATTATTTGCTCGGCAAGGCCAGTTCGAATACAAGCGAGCCGAGTGAACATATAAACACAATAAAAATCGCCGGCAGGGACGGCTCATACGAGGAGCGCGCCCTTACCGACGAACAATTGGAGTTGTTTAAAAAGATGATAGCCGCGTTGCCCGAGGCTACGGATTTATAATAAACAAAAAACAAATTCAATTTAGGAGGTCATTATGGCTAACAGAGGCGGATATTCTTGGAAAAGAGCGACGGGGGTTTCAAAAGCGAAGGGCAATCTTTCGCGGACAACCGGAATTCCTACTACAAAATCAGGTAGGCAACGCAAAGCCGGAGCGGCTATGTCAACCGGATGCTTAATTCCGATTTTAGCAGTGTTGGCAATTATCGTACTTACACTTACCTCAATATCAATGTAATTATTTATCAGAGGATAATTAAAATAATTTTAAGGAGTTTGTCAAATGGATTTTATCGACGAATTAAAACAATTTTCAAAGCGCGTAGAAACTATCAAAGACGGCATACAGACCGAAGAGGCTACAAAAACCTCTATAATTATGCCGTTCTTTGCTATGCTCGGCTATGATGTTTTTAACCCGACCGAATTTTGCCCGGAGTTTACTGCCGATGTAGGAATTAAAAAAGGCGAAAAAGTAGATTACGCGATCTTAAAAGACGGGTTGCCTATAATTCTAATCGAAGCTAAATGGATAGGCGAAAAACTCCAAAAGCACGATTCTCAGCTGTTTAGATATTTCGGAACGAGCAAAGCGAAATTTGCAATACTTACGAACGGTCAGATATACAACTTTTATACCGACCTTGAAGAGCCTAACAAAATGGACGAAAAGCCATTTTTAACTATCGACATATTAGATGTTAAAGAACCTCAGGTTGCAGAATTAAAGAAGTTCTGTAAATCGTCTTTTGATATAGATGCGATATTTGACATTGCGTCCGAACTCAAGTATGTCAACGCGTTTAAAAATCTGTTTTTAGAGCAATTGCAAAATCCCTCTGACGATTTTACAAAGCTGTTTTTAAACGATATATATTCGGGCGTAAAAACGCAGAATGTAATCGATAAATTCCGCCCAATACTTAAAAAGTCGCTTAATCAGTGTATAACGGAAACAATGAACGATAAAATCAAGACCGTATTGGATAAAAACGACGCAACGGACGAAACCGAAGAAACCGCTCCCGAAGAACAAAAACGCGAGAAAAACATCATTACTACCGACGAAGAGCTTGAGGGCTATTTCATCGTAAAGAATATTTTAAAAGACACTGCGCCTATGAGCGATATATTCTACCGTGACACCGAATCATATATGAGCGTTCTTTACAAGGATAACAGAAACAAGTGGATATGTCGCTTTGTGTTTACCGATACTTTGAAATATATTCTAATACCCGATAAGGATAAAAAGTCGGTACGCCACGATATACAAAACGTATATGACATAAAAAATTATAAAAACGAGCTTATAGACGCCTTAAAGCGGTATATGTAATTTGTCAAGGGAAGTAATCGCAACGTTCAACGGAGACGAAGAAGACCCATATTTTATTGTAACCCACAAGGAGCAGGAAATGCTAAAGCAACTGCGTGAGCTTTCCGATGAGGACCGCAAAGAGGTAACGCGAAGATTTCTTGAAATCGCGTTGAAATACACCGAGTGGGGAAAATAGGCGTCTTATAATTTATGCGTTTCTATGTACTGTCTGAAATTCTCGTATACTTCGCGTTCAAGTGAAGATGTTAAAAAGGCGTTGCGTTTATAGAGTATTTCCATACGCGCGGCGCGGTATTCGGCGGCTTGCCTGCTTATTTTGCAGTTGACTGCAATTTCGTCAGCTGTATGTATGTTGCAGCCCCACAGCACGCACGCCGGGGCAAGTAAACGGGAGGCGAATACATTCGCTGCTTGTTCTATCGGGTTGTCGTTTGGCGAAGGTTCACGGTTTACCAGCTTGTATTTGCCTACATGCCCGAGCATAATGTGTCCTAATTCGTGGGCGGCGGTAAAGCGCTGACGTTCGGCGCTGTCGCCCTTGTTTACAAGTATAATCGGGTTGCCGTTCACCATTGCACTGACGCCCGAGTTCCCGTCTTCAAATTCTCGTAGAAGTATAGGTATACCCATATTGCGGCACAGTTCGCTTACCCGCACGGGCAGCTCAGTAATCCGCCCCCGTATAAGGATTTCCCATACAAGGTCGCGTGTGTTTTTGTAATCTTTATAATTCATATATAATCACCCTACTTAATTGTAGAGTGTGGTATATAAAAAATCATCAGGTAAGTTTTGGAAATAAAAAAGCTCCCGTTCGGTAAACCCGAGCGGGAATAATCAAAGCGGTGATATTATGGCAAAAGCAAAAAAGCTCCCTTCGGGCAATTACAGGTGTTTAGCGTGTAAGGTAATAGGTGGCAAAAAAATAAATAAGTCTTTCACCGCTGCCACTAAAAAGGAAGCCGAATTATTGGCTCTTGAATGGCAGAATGAAAACAGTATAAACGATAGCTCTATAACGCTTTCAAAAGCTATTGATAATTATATAGCTTTAAGGCGCAATACCGTTTCCCCTGTAACCATAAAAACTTATGAGGGATATAAAAAAAGGTATCTCACAGAATATCAGGGTAAAAGTGTATCTTACTTCAATACGAAAGTAATGCAAACTGTTGTAAATGATTTATCCGCAAAGCTTTCCCCTAAAACCGTAAAATCTGTGTATTCGTTTTATTCCTCGGTATTATCAGAATACGGAATAAAATGCGATGCTACGCTCCCTAAAATTTATAAGCCTATTTACAACACTCCGCCACAGGATATAGGTAAAAAAATTCTTGAAGCAGTAAAGGACACTGATGTTGAATTGCCGGTAAACCTCGCTCTAAAATGCGGCCTTAGAATATCGGAGGTCTGCGGTCTTAAATGGTCGGCAATACACGACGATTATATAGTCATAGATAATGTTATTGTTTCTTTTGGAAAAGAACAAATTGAAAAGGCGCCCAAAAGCTCTGCCGGAAAGAGAAAAATTCCGGTATCGAAAGATGTATTATCGCTTATAAATTCACAACCGAAAATAAATGAATATGTTTACCAAAAAAACGCAAAGGCAATAGGCTCAAGCTTCCGACGCGTTCTAAAAAAGAACGATTTACCCCACGTGAAATTTCACGAGCTGCGCCACGCTTTTGCTTCCAATATGGCACTTCTCGGTATACCCGAAAACTACGCAAAGGCTATCGGCGGCTGGGACACATCAGAAATATTGCACCAAATTTACGAGCAAACTTATAAGGATGAGGAAATGAAATTTGCGAAGAAGATACAAGGTTTTTACGATTAGTCAACACGAGAGTCAACACGAAAGTTATAAAAACCGCTTAAATAAAGGATTTTTGGCGTTTTTAATAGAGTTCGAGTCTCTCCTACTCCGCCATCTTTGTTTCACAATATGGAACACATAGAAAAACTCTTGATTATTCAAGGGTTTTTCGTGTTTTTGAGTTTCTTTAATGTTTATTGTCCTACGGCAAACATTAGCCCGTTTTCGTACCCGCGGCAGACTCGAACTCACAGACGCATAAAAAATTCCTGCTTATACAGAAAAACCGTTTCCTTATCACTTAAAACGCAAAAGTGATCGGAAACGGTTATTTTTTGCATATTCGAAAGGTGATTTTATGAGCAAAAATGAACAGACTAACCCCTTGGTGCAAAACATTAAAAAAATTTCTTTATCTTTAATTGATGATTTTCCGAACCACCCGTATCATATCATTGCTCAACTATATGCAAATGCTTATTTTCTGTCAGTCTATCGGCTTTGCGCCTATGGAAGACATTATAGAAAAAAAGCTGAAACAGATGAACATATTACTGAAAAAGGGGCTTATCGACAAAAAGTGTTTTCCCGAAGAGCTGCGTTTGCGTAATACTTTATTTAACGAGTATTTCAGATTAACGGCTTAAAACTAAGGCAGATTTCCGCCTGTTATATATTAAAATTCCTTTTGATATTTTCATTATTTTATGTTATAATAAAAATATCAAAAGGAGATGCTCGAAATGAAAGCTTTAAGATACATAATCGCAATTCTCATTTTTCTTTTTTCTTTTATCCGTTGTGCCTGGTATACGCTGCATAGGTGCGCTTTCAATCGTCCCTTATTGCTTTTTCGGCTTAACCGTAATGTTCGGTATTCTTGTATTGGCTGACGGCTTCTACGAAGGAAAGAAAAATGAGAAAAATTAAGACCTCACTGCGCCAATATACGGCGCAGCATAACCTTGAACACTTAACAGACGAATTTGTAAGCGACGGCGATCTGACGCCGGATACAATAGGCTTTGATTCTTTAAAAGAGGTAAAATGGATATGCAGCTACGGGCATACCGAAACGGAATCACCGCACAAGCGCGTCCGCCGCGGTTACTGCTCCGTATGCGGTCCCGAAAGAAAAGGCTCGGCAGCTCAAGTTTACCCGGATATTCTCAAATATTGGAACGATCCCCGCGACCCTTTTAAAACCTCGCCTACCTGCACCGAATTTGTACAATGGAAATGTCCGCAGGGTCACATATGGAAAAGACGGCTTACAGACCAAATTAAATCAGATTCATGCCCGGAATGTAAAAAGAAAGAAAATTCCTTTTTCGCACATCACCCGGAAATGCTCAAAGAATGGGACAGCGATAAAAACGGCAGCATAAATCCCGATACCCTGCCCGCATTCTCACAAGCCAAATATTATTGGCGCTGCCGTAACGGTCATTCGTACAAGGCTTCCCCCGCAAACCTTATGCGCCATAAAATACGCTGTCCTATTTGCGCGTCGTTCGGCTTTAAATATCCGCTGCTTGCAAAGGAATGGCACCCGACAAAGAACGGAGATAAAACACCGTTTGATTATCTGCCTGGGTCAAGAAAACCCGTTTGGTTTAAATGCTCGGTATGCGGTGAGGAATATCAGCGTTCTATTTACGATTTATGCAAACGAAAATCCAAAACCTGTCATCCGGGTAAAAAGCCTTAATCTACACCGCTGCTCAATTCATTAGGGTTTATTATAATAATGCTTTTATTATTTTCCTGCGCATACCGAACAGTAGATCCGGTTCCGCTTGCAGTTCCGTCCCATACGGCGATAAGATAATCGCAGCTATCCACCAAATAACGGTTTCGCTTTTGCATACAGTCGCGTGTATATTCTTTCTGCAGCATTGTTTCAACATCGCATTGCGCAAGAATTTTATAATACCTCTCGCGTAAATCTTCCGTCCAACGTATTGCTTGTGTTTCGCAGGGAATTGCCGCTTCCAATGTAATGTCCGGATATTTTTCGTCACGGAGTTCAATAACAATTTCCGCAAAGAAAAGATCCACACCGATTGCCATACCCGAAACAAACCGCGTTACGCCTTTCTTAATAATATTTTCAACGCATACATACAGCCTTTCTTTAAGACTTATACATCTCTCATCCATCTCGTTGAAACGAAACGGTAAATTTTGCAGTCTATGACCCGTGCAAGCGCAAACCAACTCTTTCATTTACGACACCTCTGATACCTGTTATGCAATTATTGTAATCGTTATACAAGTATTATATCACATTTATTTGTCGAAGTGTGTAGAAATTTGCGGAAAAAGAAAAATCTGCGAAAAAACGCAGATTCTCATAAAATACCTATTAACTTTTATCTCCCGGAATTCTCTACCAAGGTATCTACAACAGCTAAAATTCTGTTTTGCTCTTCCGGTGAAAGCTTCTCTATTTTCTCGGACAGGCGGCTGGATTTTATCATGTAGCCCTTATCTATTACATCGCAGAATAAATCGTCCGCCGTACAGCCGAGGCAGTTGATTATCATAACGAGTGTTTCGATCTGTACACGGTAAACGCCGCGTTCAATTGCGGATAAATGATTTTTGCTTATACCCAGCTTTTCGGAAAGCTGTTCTTGCGTCAGCTTGTTTTTCTTGCGCTGCTCTTTTATTCTTTTTCCAATCAAAACCTCTATCAATTCCATTACCTCTTTCATCGTGATACGATTATTGTAATGGAACGGCAATAAAATATACACACCGCTACGCAATTATATAAATTGTATAGCAATTATTTTTACAAAAAATTACTTTTCATAAATAGCCAACCGTGAGATTTTTTCAAGCCCGTGCTTCTCTATGTATAATGCCGCGGACTCATGGTCGTCAAAAGAAACCGCCTCGCCTATATCGTCTGTGCAAAAGGAGCTTCTGCCCGCCAACTGATACTCAGAGCCTGTATTTATCATAACATAAATCTTCCGCATATTCGTATTCCCCTAAATCTTTATTTCCGACAGACACACAAAAACAACCGCCGCTTAGACGGTTGCCATAAATTGCTTTGTTTAATGTTGTTTCGCAACAAAAAGAATTATATCATATAAACCCGTCCTTTTCAACCTTAATTATATCAGGAAGGTAAATAATTCTTGCAATATTTTTCGGTTCTGTTTTTAAAATCCGTTTCACATGAAATAATATACTCTGACGGATCGCCCAACATTATAATCATACCGAATTTATCTAAAATACATATTCCTGCCGTTTCGCATATTTCATCATAAATTTTTTCTATCGCTTTTTTCTTATGCTTCCATTTTGAATCAAGGCAGCAGTATTCGCTCGATAGGACTACCGCACCGTTTCCGTATACTTCTACCGATTTTAATTTGTCTTCGTTATAAATAAATTTAATACTTCCGGCATATTCGGAAAAATCGCTCTGTTCGTCTGTTTCGCTTTTTGAAAAGCAACTCGGCAACCCCATCTTTGAAAATAAGAGCAGCTTATGTACTTCTTCGTATGTACTGTTAAAATTTATCCTTATATCATTCACCTCAAACCACTTATACGGAAACAGACAAATTTCCCCACCTTTTATATTATTCATACTGACAAATGCCTCCAGACCATAATAATTCAGTTCTCTACTATACTATATTTTATAGAATATAATTCTGTATGTCAATGTAAATATATATTTATTTTCCGTATTTTTAAAATATGTATAGAGTACAATTATATACGGTGATGTATATTATGTATGAAGAAATGTTTAAAAAGAGGCTTATCGAATTAAGACAGCAAAAGAATGTATCCGCGCGCGATATGAGTTTAAGCTTAGGGCAGTCAGAATCGTATATCAATAAAATTGAAACTACCGACGCTCTGCCATCTATGACCGTTTTCTTTTATATCTGCGAATACTTTAACATCGAACCCGCAGAGTTTTTTGACGTATCTATTAAAGCGCCCAATTGCCTTAATGAAACCATGGGAAATCTTAAAGGCTTAAATTCGGAGCAGCTTGAGCACATAAACGCTATTGTTCGGGATATGAAAAGATAAAATATCTCTATCTAAAATTTCAAATTCCCGAACCTGTTTCAAATCATAATTTGATTATATAAAAAATTAGCGGCAGGAAATTACTTCCCGCCGCGTTTTGTTGCAAAATTTTTAATTTTATAATAATGATGAACATTTTATTTACCGATTGTAATTACAGTCATAAGCGTCTTTTTCTGCTCATTCGCCGGTAATTTCAGTTTTCCGTTTTCTGTTAAATGCTTTAATACATACAGAATAAACCACGGGTCTGAAAAGAAAATGTGCTGCAAACCGTAAATTCTGGCTTTATGCAGATGCGTCGGCGTTTTGGCAAGAACAGCACTGATAAATTTATCCCTAAGCCGACACATTTCTTCCCAATGCTTTTCTTTAATTTTTTCGCCCACCGCAAACAAAGCCCCCGCTATATCTTGGTTTTCAAGAATAACAGCCTGCGGAACAATTTTTGTATCGCCGTTTTTATTAAGCACAGAAATATAACCCCGTTCTGCGAGCCGTGCATATTCGGCGGCAGATAACTCGGTATCGTTCAGCCAGCGTTTTAAAAGCATTAAATCTTGTGTTGAATTTGACGGATAATCTTCACCTATCCTCTTTTCGGACCATTCGCTGTCACATTGCCAAAGCGTCAGATTTTCATAGCTGTTCCAACAACAACCGCAAAACTCACTCATAATGTCGGCGTATTTAGGTTTCTGAGCATTAGGATTAACTACATCGGCAGAGCAGATGTTATGTCCGCCGTCGGGTCTGATTGTTGCCGCTTCCTCAAAAGAAACATTTTCCTTATACAAATGCTCTCCGCTGTTTGCTATAATATACGGAATCAGCGACCAAAGCAAAAAGTTTTCATCCTTCGGCGGATCGGCTGTCATCGAAATATTGCCGTATCTTCCGCCCAAAATGCGGTCGTCCTTTAACAACCCGCTGCCGCATAAGGTATCGAACAGCTCATCGGCAAATAATGCGGTTGCTTTCCCGTACATTTCATCGTGAAGCCTAATAATTTCCTCATCCGCTTCATCTATGATAATGTTAGAAATGAATTTGTCGCCCTTTTTCAAAAGAAAACCGTATTCATAAAGAAATTCCGCTTCACTTTCAACATATACGGGTGATACTCCGAGTTCATCGGCTATTTCATTTACCGATTTGTAGCTGTTTCTTACAGAATAAGCTATGTTTTGCGATAATGCGCTGCGAAAGAAGTTGGCATTGTTTCCCTTCGTCCCGGCAGAGCCATTGCAGCAGATTCTTGTGAGCTTAATGGGATTAAATTTGAGTTCCCCATAATTACGCGTCATATTTACCCCTCTTTTCAATTCCTTCTTGGCTTCAAACAAATGCCACTTAACCGTGCCGATAGGAATATTCAGTTCGCTTGCAATATCCGCCTGTTTTCGTTTTTCAAAATAATAGGCTATTACAATGTGCCGCTGCAGCTTTGTAAGGTAAGCGATTTCCGACTGTAAGCGGGAAATTACAATTTCGGATTCATCCGCACTTTGCAAATCATCCGTAACAGACAGCCGCTCCGAAGCATCGTCAATTGAGACAGTCGCTGTGCTTTTTGCAGTGTCGCGGTAATAATTACTGAGAGCATTATGCGCTACCGTCCAAATGTATTTATCCACATCCACGACATCATCTTTTGTAAGTAGTGTTCTAAACACTTTGGCGGCAATTTCCTGTGACAAATCTTCTGCGTCCTGAATACTGCGGCAGCGCTTGAGCGCAAATCCGAAAACAGGCTTTAAATATTCGGTTATGATTTTTTCGGCATCGATTTCGTTCATTTGTTTTGTCCTTTCGAAAGCTTTCAACTATATAGACACGGAAGTTTGAAAAGGTTGGAACTCTTTTATAAATTATTGACTATAATGAGTATAACATATCCGTTTACCGCTATGCAACCATTGGTTGAGCGAACAAGTTTTAAAATGCCGTTCACGATATGAACTTAAGTTTAGGGTAATCGGAATCATACATTGTTCGTGATATGAAAAAATAAAAATTTCTTTATCTGTAATTTCAAATTTCCGAAACTGTTTCAAAACATAATTTGGTTACATAAAAAATTAGCGGCAGGAAATTACTTCCCGCCGCGTTTTGTTGCAAAATTTTTAGTTTAAAAATAATAATGCTTTCTATAAACAAGAAGATTGAAGTCGGTTTTATCTTTCAACCACCAGCAATACACCCTCCGGACCAATTCTTTGTTGAGGCTCCGTTAACAGATCTTCGGCAATGCACTTTTCAATCAGATCATTCAAAAGGTTGATGCCTGAAACCAATAGGTTATACGACTTGTATTCGTTTAAAAGGTGCCTTTGAATATGCGAAACCATGTAAGCGTGCAGTTCGGCGGCAATCTTTTTTGCAATGTTCTCAATGGAGTCATAGTACTCACAAAGAAGATTGCGGAAATTCTCCCAGTCCTTTTGTTCAATCGCAACGATCCGCGGCTCTAAAATTTCCCCGTTTTTTCTTAAAAAGCCGCATTCAATCGCTTTCGCGGCAATTTCTCTTTGCATTTCATCAAGCGTATTTATATCCATTCCACCGATTGCTTTCAGTGTTAACCGCAACTTTTCGTCGTTGGTGATCGTTTGGCCGCAATAAAAGTGTCTGTTCATTCTTTTGCCGTAAATATTGCGTATAAAAACATAAGAATAGCCACAGAAATCGTGCGTTTCGTTGCCGTCGCAGCCGTAAAACCGGGCGCTGTAAGACGCACCGTATGGAATGGCGACGCAGACAGTTGTGAATTTTCGTTGAGGTTGCTTTACCTCCTTAAAGAACTCCGTTTCAAGAATTTCGTCAACACGCTCTTTAAGGTGCCAAACCGATTCGCTTATAAGCGTCCAAAGAATAAACCGCAAATCGGTTTGGCGGCTTAAATACGGAAAATTCAAAAATTCCTCGCGGTGCGATTGCAAGTGATTTTTCAGCTTTTCGCACAGCTCATCTAAATGCTTTGTGTAGATTTTCCCCGCTTCGTTAAACTCGCTGTTTTCTACAATAATCACATTTGAAATATATTTGTCACCCATTTTGCGCAAAAGTCCGTAGCTGCCATTTTCGCCTTTCAGCTGAATTTCCAGCTCGTCCTCAATATATGGCATGGGTACGCAAAGCTCATCGGAAAGTTCCTTGGCGCTTTTTGCCTTATCTTTGCAGGCGTAAACAAGATTTTGCGATAAGATCCGCTCCGCTTTTGTTCTTGGATCGTTACCGCTGGGATTTCCCTTTCCGATAAACGCCAACGACACCGGTTTTAAGGATAAATTTCTTTCATTCATAATTTCAACCTCTTTTCTGACGGTATTTCGTGCAAAAAACAAACGCTGTTTTACGGTGGTTTCGCTGATATTAAGCTTTTTCGATATATCCTTTACATTCATTTCATCAAGATAGTAAAGCACCATGACCTCTCGGTAAGCTTTGGACAGAAAAGAAATTTCCGCAAAGATTTTCTTTATCTGTTCCTGCTCGGCTGTTTCTTCGATAAAACTATCAATTTCATTCTCTTTTGCCGCGATTGCATAATCACCGTTTTCCATGCTGATTGTTTGCCGTACACTGTTTCTCTTTTCGCAGTAATCGGCATAAACTCTGCGCACAACAGTCCACACAAAAGCATAAAAATTCTCAATTTGCTCTTGCTTATGTACGGCTGATATTACGGTGAGAATGATATCCGAGCATAGATCCTCCGCCTCATAAGAAGTGTTACATCTTCGGTAGGAGAATTGATAAATTTTATCAAGAAACTCTTTATCACCAATTAGCTTTAATATTTCGTTTGTTTTCATTTTGCACCTTAAACTTCATAATGATCATTACGCCTATATAGTCGGAATTTTTTGAGGTTGGTTAGGTATAATATTGCACTTTATTTATAAATAATATCGCCTTGGCATTCCACGTTGCCCTTAATTTCCCGGCATTCGACCTTGCCGCCGCAGTCCACATCGCCTTCAATGCTTTTTCCGCAAGCCACATTATCCCCACAGCTGACGTTGCCGGAAATATTGCCGCGACATTCTTTGACATCGCCGTTGATGTCGTTGCATTCAATGTTTCCTTGGCACACAACATCACCGTTAATGCTCGCGTCACAGTTTAAATTGCCCATAACTTCGACCTTAAAATATTGCCGGGTCTTTTCGTTGCATTCCTTTGGAAATGATATGTTGATCCATCCGTTTTCGTCGGTAGATTCTAAAATTTTCTTTCCTAAAGTCCTGAAAACCCGAATGGTATTATCGTCATTCCAGGGAAGCTCAGAGCAAAGGTCATAGTGTATCTCTTTTTCGTTTTTTCGTCCGAACAGCTCATCTATGCTGATTTCAAAAATATCGGCAAGCATCGGCAATAAACCTATATCCGGGCAGCACTGCGCCGACTCCCATTTGGATACCGATTGATTGGTCACGCCTAATTTTTTCGCAAGTTCCTCCTGCGTTAAACCTTGCCTTTTTCTGTAAAATGAAATGGTGTCATAAAGCTTTAAGCCTTCCATATTATTGCCCTCCTAAATTATTTCTTGTAGCTACACTTATATTGTAAATACCACTATGCCTTTAATCAATAACGCAGATATTGGATTCCCCCAACTGTGGGTTGGAAAGATCTTGCCTTTCTGCCGCCCGCAGAAACCAGACGGCATTTGAATCATTTTAACGGACAGGATTCCCATCAGAATAAGGAACAACCTTTAACCCCATATCCTTCAGCAGTGTTATAAAATCAAGGTCATTTCCCAGCCAATCATATGACCGCATTTGAGAAACCCTCTGAATATATCCTTCTGTGGCTGAAATAGGCGCATAATACTCCACTTTCTCTTTATTAAATACTTCTCCGTTTAACAGCGGTGATGTATAGAGATAATCACCGTTACCGACAAGACAATCAATTTTCAGATACTCTTTAAAAGCAGCTTTCATATTTGCTATAATGCTGTCCTTATCCTTCAGCTTTGCATAGGCATTGGCAAGATCGCTGTACGCTTCTGCAGAATAACTGACTAAAAAGCCTTCGTTACCGATAGAATTTATTATATTAAGAGCAATATCGCAAACCGGTATGGCATCTTTTGGATCTGCAAAGCAGTAGTAATGCTTTGCAATACTTAAAATATCCACAAGTAATTTTTCAAGATCACCGCAGATACATCTGCGCTTATACTTGACTCTTTCCTGCGGTCGAGCAGTCATAGAATACATATCCGTTCTTGAATAGGGTTCGTCTGGAAATGTATCGCAAAGCTTTTCAGCCTTTACTCTTTCTTCGCAAAAGGAGTAAGCAAGGGTAAGCGCCAGCTTTGCTTTGTATCTAATAAAATCGTCATTACTGTCGTGCAAAACAATATTGGCTTTATCTTCAATTTGTTTCAGCCATTCTTTTTTCTCGCAGTTCGTCTCAAAGGTATGTACTTTCAATTCCACCCACTCTGCAAGCAATTTATGATTGTTTGGATATGACCGAAGCGTTTTTTCTATTAACGCAATGCCCTCCTCTGCCTTTGCGATATGCTTTAAACGAGATACCTCGCCGAGAACATTTTCGATAACCTTATCTGAGTATTCTGTATCAATTCCAAGCAGATAGTCGGCGGAAACCCCGAAAAAGCCTGCCAAAGCGGGAATGAGCGTTATATCAGGCAGTGCAAGACCGTTTTCCCACTTAGATACTGCTTGATAGGAGATGTTCAAATAATCAGCCAGCTTTTCTTGTGTCACATCCTGTGACTTTCTTAATTCTTTAATCTTTTCGCCGATTTTTAACATTTTGCTTCACCTCATTTTTTATTAGAAAGCGCTTTCTGATTATATTATAAAGCCTTTTTTCTATAATGAGTATAACATATTCGTTTATCGCAACGCAACCATAGGTTGAGTAAGCAGCTTTAAAAATGCCGCCCACGGATATGGGCGGCAAAATGTTATTTTTGAATTATCGGCATCCAAATTTCAATAAACCGTTTTTCTTTTTCATTTTTCGGAAACCAGTGATAAACCGAAATTTCGGGCGCGTTTGCAATTTCAAAACTATTTGCGGGCAACCACTCGGATACAATTCGTTTTCTTATATCAAAATAGTCCTCAACGGGATACGGCTGATTTTCGGTTGTAAATACGGCGTAGGTTTGTTTTGAAACCGTTATGTTTTCGAAGCCGAATTCCCTCATATATTCAAAGCCTGTAACTGCCGTGTTATACATATTATCACGCTCGTATTTTTCAAGCTCGGCGGCATAATAAAAGTCGTACCCGTTATCCGAAATATTCGTAATAAGGCACATATCAGTCCCCGTATCGCCGGACGCGCCCTTTGCACCACGCAAAAGCCATTGCTTTGCCCTTGTTGTTTCGAATAATTCGCCCTCTTGGATTTTCCGTTCCTCACCGTATGGCACTCCCGTAAAATGCTCCTTGTAGCCCGTTAATATCATTTCGGGCTTTTCGATGATTTTGTAATCCATAAGTGTTCCGCCCTCCAAAGAAATTTTTAAGACAAGACGGGAAAATGATTTTAAATTGCTATCGCCCTTTTTTACTTCTGACGGCAATACACCGTGGAATTTTTTAAAAGCTTTTGCAAAGCTGTCCGGACTTTCATAGCCGTATTTCAGCGCAACATCAATTACTTTTGCATTGCCTGCGGCAAGCTCCGTGCCGGCAAGCGATAATCTGCGGTTTCTGATATATTCGCCGACGGTAAATCCGCAAAGAATACCGAACACACGCTGAAAATGATAGCTTGACGAAAAGCTTTGAGCCGCAACTGCTTCGTAGTCGATAGTTTCGGTTAAATGCTCCTCAATATAGTCGATAGACCGTTGCAAGCCATTTATCCAATCCACGTTATCCCTCCTTGTCTGTCTGTATTTTATCAAAGAACGGCTTTGTTTTCCCGATGTTCAGTGCGAGCTGTTATCGGTTCGCTTTTTATGCCGGAAAGATATAGGCAAATTCGGTTTCAAACATTTTTATTAAATTAATTGTGCAATCGCAGCCGACACAAAAAACCTATCTTTTATTTCATAACTGCATCCATAATCGTTTGAATGGTATTACAGGTTTCATCAAAGGAAATATCCTTTGCATATTCATACTCGCGACTGTACTTTTCCCATAGCCTACGAAGCGTATCGCTTTCGCGGATTTCTTTCATAATTTCCGGGTAGTCTGTCAAAATTACGCTGCTGCCGCGTTTCCCTGCCGTCAGTTCCAAAGCCCGCCGCAGTACCTTCTTATCGCACTCTGCTCCGCGCAGCGCGTACAGAATATGTATGTCATAATAATCTCTCGGACGGGTGTTCGCAATGTTTCGTGACAACACGGTTTCCAGCTTTTCCGCCAATACCGTTTCAAGATTGTAGGCAAGAATGCTGATTTTGCGATCATCAAAAAGCAGTGAAAATGTGTATTCAACCTCACGCGGCGTTATCATATCGCCCGTAGTAACATCAACCGTCAGCGGTACGCTGATCGGGGGATAGTTTGCTTTCAGTGCAACCCGTATGCCGGGGTAATCATCGGTTTCCCGAATGTCAGATATTCCGACAATCTCAAGCTTAACATCATCCTCTATATGAACTTCGCAAATTTCATTAAAAATTGCACGGATTGCTTCATGCGTCAGTGTGAAACCCTTTACCGTTGTATCAAGATCCATTGTTGCCCGAGTATCCAACCCGACAATGGCGGAAATCAGAAATCCGCCCTTGAGAATAAAATTTTGCTTATATGCCGAAAGAGATATTCGTTCCAAGAGCCGTTCCAGCATATAGTTTTGCATAACAAGCTGTGCAGAAATATGTTTTTCTGCCGCTTTATTCTTAATAAAGGCTTTCAATTGCATGGGATTTTTTGTAATCATAGCAAAACCTCCAAATAGCGCAGTATCTTAGGTCTGACTCGAAGCCGTTCGGCATACTGCATTAGTTTGTGAATGTTCTTTTCTCCGGACGCCGCATAGCGTTTCATAGCATCAGTGATGATTTGAATATCGCTGCCATTACCACGAAGAATATCGCATAGCGTTCGTTCCAAATCGTAAGTGCGAATGAGATTGCCTGCCGGCGATTTAATTTGAATTTGTCCGAACTCATAATTCTCCGGTACAACACGCTTAATAATAATTATTTCCTGTTTCAATGACGGCGCATTGTAGCCCTTTGGAAATGTCATAGTATATTTTGCAGGGGTTCGGTCTGAATATCCGAGCAGATACAGCGCAGTGTCGTGCGAGTAAATTCCCCGTCCGTATTTCTTTTGCAAGAGGTAGAAATCGTCCTCCCATGAGTTTCTCCGTACATACAATCCACGTCCGAAACGGTATATTTCACCATCTTTGACAAGCTGTTGTAAAGAGTTGCGGTGCAATCCGGCTTCCGTCACCTGCGCTGAAGTTATTATGCCGTTCTCTGAGGCTTTCAACATTTTTTTAATTTTTTCCCTGTCGCTCATGCTTTCACCCCCCGTTTCGGCTTTCACACATTATATTATATAAAAATAATGTGCTATTGTCAAGTCTTTTAACAACAACCGCACATTAAAATATTTGAAAATAATGTGCGGTTGTTAAAATCAAAATTGTTAGGCTGTTGAATTTATGCAGACAAATAAACAAAACTAATAAAGAACGGCATAGCAGCCAAGCTATACCGTTCTTTATTAGTTTTTACACTTTCAAAATACCGTATCCCTGTAAAATTCAATATTGTTACTTCGTAAAAAAGAGATAAACTCAAATTCTACTGCTTAATCTTCTCCTGTTAGGTTTTCTTTTTATATAACCCTCGATTTGCTTAGTCATAACAAATACTCCTTAATATCGGGGACAAACTGATTGCCGCAGCGTGACAGTTCACCGAGCACACGGTTTATTCCCTGTTCGGTTGTGTACCAGTTATTTTTCGTGATATTATAGCAATGCACCGGGCAGACAATAAATTCAGTATCTGGGAAAGCCAACTGATAAAGCATAAGGCAGCGCCGAGCGTGAAACGCTTTGCAAGCGATTATCGCCGTTTTAATTTCAAGACTATTATCATTCACAATATTTCGAGAGAAAAAGGCATTATCGCGTGTATGACCTGACTTCTCCTCGCCGAAAATTGCCGTTCTCGGTACGCCGTTTTTCATCAGCACATTGGTGAAAAATTCACAGTCGGTTTTGTAGTCGCCGCTGTATATTTCTGCCTTTGACCGCACACCGGACCATTTATCCCGTTTTACACTGACGCCGCCCGACGGGATAACATATTTAGCAAAGCCTTTATTATACAGCTTTGCCGCATATTCCGGCTGCTCTGGGTGTGAACCGCCAGGCAGAAAAATAGCGTCAACCTTTTGTGGCTTGTTGGAAACAAATATAAAATTTGAGATGTCAACAATAATGCGATTATTCATACTTAAATTAATATCCTTTTCTCAATATATGAATTATTAGACATACCGTAATTGACAGCTCTGTTATACAATTCCTTTGCAGATTTTGTTTGATTGCGATCAATGAAAGCATTCACAATTCTGTTGATTGCTACGGTTGCCATATTGTGTTTTGAACGCTGACCGTTAAGCCTTTCCCATTCACCAATCAAAAGATTGTTTGGTGTACTGTCTAAATGCAGCCACGGAAGTAATTGTGCCCCCAGTTCAAATACATCAAATTCCTCTTGACCAAAGGCTTTTAGGCAAAGGGCGGCATAAACCGTTTTGTAAAAAATGTAATTTTCGGAGATTTCCGATGATTTTAAAAATGTTTTGAAATTGTTTTTTGCAAACTGTAGATACTCAATAGATGTCTTTAGCATCGGCGTTACCGACAAAGCCGCATTATGGCATTCAAATGTAATTGGTTCTACCGCTTTTATGGCGGTATTTTCGCTTATAGCGGTTTTATAACAGTTCCACCAAAAATCTCCGAACCCACCGAGTTCAAGCGTAAAACGCTGGGTTGCGTCACAGGGAAGCCAAAGCAAATATTTTGAAGGTTTTTCGCTTAAAAATTTTGCAAATTCACTGTGGTTTTTATAAAGACCATCGCTGTTTCTAAGCATGGCAAAGCTGTCCGAAATGTTCCAATAACAAAATCCGGTGAAGAAAGTATCCGCGTTTTCCGTTTGCAAAACGGAAGATAGGTACTCTATCATTGCACCCGGGGTTTGTTCGGCTTGCAGACTTTTAAACTTATTTCGGACATCTTTTTGAATTTTTATGTGCAATTAAATTTTCTCCATTCTAATAAATAAGGGTAAATACTTCTTTTTGCAATCAAATCATCGGTTTCACAAACTGTGGTCTCTGTATGCTTGATGCCCATATAATCGAGTGCAGCGTACACATCAGGAAGCTGTGAGAACGGTGAATCTTCCTCAGGCATCTGACTGTAATCGACACGGTTTGCCTTATAGTCGGCGTTCAGTTCGGTACGTTCATTCTCGTGTTCACCATCAAATAAAACCGCAATGTGTGTCGGTTCGGTTTTGCGGATGATCTTGAGCAGCGCACCAACAAATCCAAAGGTGCCTTGGATTGCTTTTCCTTCTGAATTTGTTATTCTCGACGGCATTCCGAAAAACATTTGGAACAGTAGATTGCTGCCGTCAACTATAAGTAGTCGATTCATATCTTTTACCAATTATTACTTCAGTTATAGGGATATCCAGAATCTCTTCAGGCTACAATTTTTGCCTGATTCATATACGGTAGATTCGTAAACGCCACCATTATTACGTATCGTTTTCTCACTGCCAATATTGCCGTCAATACAGGTTATGAGTAGTTTATCGAGACCGATTTCTCTACAATATGGAAGAATGGCATTCAGCATTGAAGTTGCATATCCTTTTCTTCTTTCACTCGGTCTTATCGAATAACCAATATGTCCACCGAATTTGGATAGATAGTCATTGAAGTAATGTCGTACTTGAATCATTCCAACAAGACGATTATCTGCTTTCCGAACATAGAAGAACTGAGTTGCTATAACCAATCCTTCCGGAAGAGTGTCCTGCGCCGTACATTTTTCGCACTCTGAAATGTATGTAAAAGGATCCTCGCATTTGCGAAGCGGACCGCAACCATCCATTGAACAATTGGTATCCAGAAAATCCTGTCTGTATTCTCTGATTTGTTCTGCGTATATTTCACTTGGCTCAACCAAGAAAAAGTCGCCAACATCAATCATAATCATATTGCCGCCTCCCATACTTCTCTTAATTGTCTAATAGACTGCTGTCGCTCAGCTCTGTTATCGCTTACAGCTTTTGTTACTACCTCGAAGAGCTTGTCGCTGAGCTGCCATTTGTCCCGTGTGCGGTTATACTCGCCAAAGAGGGCAAAGGCTGTTGCTCCGACAGTATAGACGTTCGTAATTTCATCAATGACTGCTCCAAGCTGAAATTCTTCCGGAGCCTGGAAGCGAGAGCTACCCCACATACGTCCAATATCATTGGAGCAAGGCTGCTTACGGAAAAAGTCGATGTCGCAGATCGTCGTTTTGCCATTCTCAAAATCGTACATAATGCTTTCATCATAGAAGTCGATGGCTACGTAGTTCTGAGAGGCGATGTATCATCACTCAAACGCAGGTCTGCAAGCTCGGCGTTTGGGTGATTTTTTGTTTTAGAGCGTCCCAGCAGGTAATCAACGGTCACTTCATAAACCTTTGCCAGCTGGATAAGGGCATGGTGGCTGATGTCCTTGAGATCGTCCCCCTCGTAACTGCCTAAAGCAGATTTGGAAAGGTGAGTTTTCTCCGCAAGCTGTTCCAGCGTCAGCCCTCGTTCCACACGCAGGTCTTTCAATCGTTCTTGTATGGATAGTTCCATGCACTCCCTCCTTATCTGCCCGATAAATGGGAAGGTGTCGTATTAAATATGTCTACCATTTTTCTTTTCCCAATTATCCAAGCGTACTTTCATAGTGTCTCTCCACTCTTCACTGGGGCATTTTGAAATTAAATTTCTATATTTTGAAAGCAATTCTGGCTTCATATATGTTTCAACTAAATGTAACAATGTCCATTCAACTTCATACATCGTACTTTCGGGAAAAATACCAATTAATGCCTCAACTTCTTCCTCTGTAAGCGGTGTTTTCACTTTTATAAGTAGTTCGTCATACTTGCTGACAAGCTCTCCTGCTGGATTACCTGTTAATGAGTCAGGCATTTGCCCAAGAGCTTTTAATTGAATGATTGTATCCTGCATTCGCATACTCCTTCTCGCTGTACTATTTTCATAGATTTCGATTTGTCTCTTTGTACTTATCATTTTACCACAATTCCGAGAG
>ULQP01035851.1_pt1 | contig 52908 bp, 40 predicted proteins | sample 1954571 | NCBI WGS metagenome assembly ULQP01 (sample SAMEA4835657, study PRJEB28245) | human gut metagenome | biome: gut microbiome; material: fecal sample | place: Denmark | collected 2008 | reverse complement strand
GGTGCTGCCCAACCATAATTTTACCACTCTCTTTATCGATGAGGCGGCACAGGCGCTGGAAGCTGCCTGTTGGATTGCCATCAGCAAAGCGGACAGGGTGATTCTGGCTGGCGACCATCACCAGCTTCCTCCCACTATTAAATGTATAGAAGCTGCCCGCGGCGGACTGGACCGTACTTTGATGCAGAAAGTAGCAACCGGCAAACCTGAGACTGTCTCCCTGCTTAAAGTACAATACCGAATGCATGAAGATATCATGCGTTTCTCGTCCCGCTGGTTTTACCAGGATGAGTTGCAGGCTGCGCCGGAAGTAAAGTACCGCGGTATCCTCGCCTACGACACACCTGTCGTGTGGTTCGATACGGCAGATTGTGATTTTGAGGAAGATCAATTATCCGAAAGCCAGAGCCGGATCAATAAAAAAGAGGCGGAACTGCTGGTGGAGCAACTGCAAGCCTATATCGAAAAGATCAGTAAAGAACGCGTACTGGACGAAAGCATCGACTTCGGACTGATCTCTCCCTACAAATCACAGGTGCAATATATCCGCGGCTTGATTAAACGGAACTCTTTTTTCAAACCCTTCCGCAAACTGATTACCGTCCATACCGTAGACGGTTTCCAGGGCCAGGAGCGCGATGTGATCATGATCAGCCTGGTACGTGCCAATGACCAGGGAAATATCGGTTTCCTGAACGACCTGCGCCGCATGAACGTTGCCATCACCCGTGCCCGAATGAAACTGATCATACTAGGCGATGCCTCCACGTTGACAAAACATACTTTTTATCGGGAATTATACAAATACATCACAGCCAACGGCCATGTGATCCCATTAAAACCCGCAACAGAAACAGACGATTCTATTCACCGGAAATAAAATAAAGATGAACTATAAACTACTGGTCCTCGATCTGGACGGAACACTGACAAACAGTAAAAAAGAGATCACGCCTTTCACCCGGGAGGTATTAATAAAAGCCCAGCAACAAGGTCTCCATCTGGTTCTGGCCTCCGGACGCCCTACTTACGGTATCGTTCCACTGGCAGAAACGCTGGATATGAAAGAGTACGGAGGTTTCATCCTCTCTTTTAACGGAGGAAAAGTGATCGAAGTGAAAACCGGAAAGGTCTTTTACGAACAGGCCCTGCCACCAGACGTCATGCCCCTGATCTATCAACGTTCGTATGAAGCCGGACTGACAATCCTGTCTTACAACGGCAAATACATCCTGACCGAAAATGCAGCAGACAAATATGTTCAATACGAATCATTCCTGACCAAAATGAAGGTAAAGGAAACCGACGACTTCCTGCACAATCTACGGCTCCCAGCCGACAAATGCCTGATAGTCGGAGAACCGGAAGACCTGGTTCCGCTAGAAGAAAAACTGCGTCAGGAACTGGGCCTTCGCCTCAATGTCTATCGTTCGGAACCGTTTTACCTGGAAGTCGTGCCCAAAGGGATCGATAAAGCCGCTTCGCTGGAACGCCTATTGGAACGTGTGCAGATAAAAAGAGAGGAAGTTATCGCCATCGGTGACGGCTACAATGACCTTTCCATGATCAAATTTGCCGGACTCGGCGTTGCTATGGCAAATGCACAGCCTCCCGTAAAATCAAATGCAGATCGGATCACTGCATTTACGAATGATGAGGATGGCGTTGCACATTTCATTCATGACTTACTCAATAGTAATACCCACCAAAATATACATGAAATAGGTTAAAAAGATACTAACAAGATGGTCTTTATTTTTATTGGATGCGTTTATAAACCAGGATTTTTATGTAGATTTGTAATCTAAACAAAAAAACAGCAAGCCATGAAGTACAAATTATTGGTTTTAGACGTAGACGGGACATTGCTCAACAGTGAAAAAGCAATTACTGCCCGTACCCAGGCTGCTTTACTGAAAGTTCAGCAAATGGGAATACACATTGTATTGGCATCCGGCAGACCCACCAACGGGGTTATGCCGCTCGCAAAGGCTCTGGAACTGGATCATTACGGTGGTTTCATTCTCTCATATAACGGTGGCCAGATCATCAACGTACAAACGGGTGAACTGCTCTTCGAGAAACGTATCAACCCGGAGATGCTGCCTTACTTGGATAAGAAAGCGAAGAAAAACGATTTTGCCATTTTCACATATCATAAAGACTATATCCTGACAAATAAACCCGACAACAAACATGTGCAGGAAGAAGCCGCGCTAAACAATATGCGTGTGATCGGTGTTGACAATTTTCCGGAGGCTGTCGACTTCAGTCCTTGCAAGTGTGTGCTGGCAAGCGATAACGAAGAAGAACTGGTAGGATTGGAAAATCACTGGAAGAAACGGCTGGACGGTGTATTGGACGTATTCCGTTCGGAAGATTTTTATCTGGAGGTGGTTCCCCAATCCATCAACAAAGGAAACACTTTAGGCGTATTGATGGAAAAGCTGAAAATTACGACCGAAGAAGTCGTAGCGATCGGCGATGGAATTGCTGATGTCCCCATGTTACAGCTTGCCGGGACCAGCGTAGCGATGGGCAACGCCCGTGATTCGGTTAAGGTCTGTACGGATTTCACCACACTGACCAACGATCAGGATGGTGTGGCAATAGCCGTAGAAACCGCTATCCTTGCTGCCATCAAACCGACAGAAGTTCCTTTGGACCAATTGAATATACGGGCTAAACATGCACTGATGGGTAACCTGGGTATCCAATATACTTATGCGTCCGAAGACCGTGTGGAAGCGACAATGCCGGTCGACGAACGTACACGCCAGCCTTTCGGCATACTGCATGGCGGAGCGACTCTGGCATTGGCTGAAACAGTTGCGGGATTAGGCTCCATGATACTGGCTAAGCCGGACGAGATTGTAGTCGGAATGCAGGTGAGCGGCAGCCATATGTCGTCGGCCCACGAAGGCGATACGGTACGTGCCGTCGGGACAATTATTCACAAGGGACGTTCTTCACATGTATGGAATGTAGATGTGTTTACCTCTACTGATAAATTGGTATCATCCATACGTGTCGTAAATAGTATATTAAAAAAGAAATGATAGACTCACTGATCAGGCAGGGCCGGAGTTTTGCAATCTATCGTATCCCGGGGGAAGAAGAACCCCGGTTCGTGATGCAAGCCTCCGGTTCTGCCCGTCTTTTATATAACATCGAGGACCTGAATGAACAACAGGGCTTCGTCATCGCTCCGTTCCGGGTCAGCCGGGAATGTCCCATCGTGCTGATTCGGCGCGATTACAGCGAATTGCCGGATAGCAGTCAACCGGATTACATCCGAATGGATTTGGAGTTTCATCCGAATGAAACAGAATCTCCATCCGAACGGAAGACAAAAGACAACTATACACATTGTTTCGATTCCTTTATCAAGCCTTTGCAGGAGAGACAGCTGGACAAACTGGTACTTTCGCGCAGTCTGACACTCGACAGGGAATCCGGCTTTTCGCCTGCAAAGGCTTTTTATAAGGCCTGCAAACAGTATATCCGTTCTTATGTTTACCTCTGCCATACACCGGAAACGGGCATCTGGCTGGGAGGAACCCCAGAAATTATCCTCTCGGGAGAAAAGGGCGAATGGCATACGGTTGCGCTGGCAGGAACACAGCCTTTACAGAACGGCGAACTGCCGACTTATTGGGATGAGAAAAACAAAAGGGAACAACAACTAGTCTCCAATTATATCCACGACCAGCTAAGTTCACTGGGTATCGAATCGACGATGGAAGGTCCCTATTCGGCACGTGCCGGGGCTTTATGTCATCTGAAAAGTGATTTCAGGTTCCGGCTGGACAGTAACGATAAGCTGGGTAGTTTGTTGAAACTGCTACACCCTACCCCTGCCGTTTGTGGATTGCCCAAAGATGACGCCTATCGTTTTATCCTGGAAAATGAAGGTTACGACCGCCGTTACTATTCCGGTTTTATAGGTTGGTTGAACCCGAAAGGCAGAACCGACCTGTATGTAAATCTGCGCTGCATGAATATCAATAAGAAGACACAGACACTCTATGCCGGAGGAGGATTGCTCTCCTCTTCAGAGTTAAGCGACGAATGGCAGGAAACGGAAGACAAACTGCAAACGATGCGGGCCTTATTATGATAGACTGGCGTTTTGCGTTAGATATTATATGTACTTTTGTAAGCAGAATAAGATAAATATAATATATGTATACCGATAAGAAAAACATTCTTCAGTTAGTGGCCTTGCTCAAGGAGCATAGTATAAGTAAAATCGTATTATGTCCGGGAAGCCGTAATTCGCCTATCGTACATACATTGGCGAATCATCCGTTCTTCACCTGCTATTCCGTCACCGACGAACGAAGTGCCGGATTCTTTGCCATGGGTCTGGCATTGCATGGAGGAAAACCGGCAGCCGTTTGCTGTACTTCGGGTACGGCTTTGCTGAATATCCATCCGGCTGTGGCGGAAGCCTACTACCAACATGTTCCTCTTATCGTCATATCGGCAGACCGTCCGGGAGCCTGGATAGGCCAAATGGACGGACAGACTTTACCGCAACCGGGCGTATTCGGTTCCCTGGTTAAGAAATCGGTCAATCTGCCGGAAATTCATACGGATGAAGATGAATGGTATTGCAACCGTCTTGTCAACGAAGCATTGTTGGAATTGAATCATCATGGAAAAGGGCCGGTTCATATCAATGTGCCGATCTCCGAACCTTTGTTCCAGTTCACTACTCCCGAATTGCCGGAAGTGCGCGTTATCACCCGCTATCAGGGACTGAATGTGTACGACAGGGAATACAATACCCTGATCGAACGGTTGAACAGCTATAATAAACGAATGATCATTGTCGGCCAGATGAGCCTGATTTATCTTTTTGAAAAGAAGATATCCAAGCTACTTTATAAACATTTCGCCTGGCTGACCGAACATACAAGCAACAAGACCATTCCGGGCATCCCGGTCAAAAACTTCGATGCAGCCATTTATGCCCTGCCTGAAGAAACGCAGGAAAAGATGGTTCCCGAACTGGTTATTACCTACGGCGGACACATCGTATCCAAACGTTTAAAGAAATTCCTACGTAATAATCCGCCGAAAGAACATTGGCACGTATCGGCCGATGGTGAAGTGGCTGACTTATACGGTGTAATGACTACCGTAATAGAAATGGACCCGTTCGAGTTTCTTGAAAAGATTGCTTATCTGCTGGAAAATAAGCCGACAGAATTTCCACGTGTCTGGGAAAACAATACGAAGAGTCTGCCGGAACCGGAGTTTGCTTATTCGGAAATGGCAGCAATCGGTCGTTTGCTCAAGTCATTGCCGACTCCGTCTGCCTTACATTTAGGCAATAGTTCGACGGTACGATACGCTCAATTGTTTACGTTGCCCGAAGAAGTTGAAGTTTGCTGCAACCGGGGAACAAGCGGTATAGAAGGTTCATTATCCACGGCTATCGGCTATGCGGTAGCATCCGACAAATTGAATTTTGTGGTGATAGGCGATCTGAGCTTCTTTTATGATATGAACGCGCTTTGGAACAGCAACTTCGGCTGTAACCTGCGCATCCTGTTACTGAATAACGGTGGCGGCGAAATCTTCCAGGCACTGCCCGGTTTGTCGATGTCAGGAAAGACACACCGCTTTGTAACGGCTACACATAAGACTTCGGCCCAGGGCTGGGCTACCGAACGGGGATTCCTCTACCAGGGCGTACACGACACGGCAGAATTGGAAGAAGCCATGAAAGTGTTCACCGATCCGAATCCGATCAATCAACCCGTATTGATGGAGGTATTTACCGACAAAGATGAAGACGTCCGCCTGCTGAAAGAATACTACCATAGTTTAAAGACGTTATAATAAACAATACTCTAAATAAAGATTTTATGTCAACACAAAGAGAATGGAAACAGATAAAAGAATATGAAGAAATCTTGTTTGATTTCTACAATGGGATTGCCCGTATCACTATCAACCGCGAACGTTACCGTAACGCCTTCACTCCCACCACGACAACCGAAATGAGCGATGCGCTTTACATTTGCCGGGAGCGTCCGGATATTTGTGTCATCGTCTTGACCGGAGCTGGCGACACCGCTTTCTGTGCCGGTGGAGATATGAATGTGAAAGGTCATGGCGGGTATATCGGTAAGGACGGCGTTGCCCGTTTGAATGTACTCGACGTACAGAAACAGATTCGTTCCATGCCTAAGCCTGTCATCGCAGCCGTCAATGGTTTTGCTATCGGCGGAGGTCACGTTTTGCATGTCGTTTGCGACCTTACCATCGCTTCTGAAAATGCCATCTTCGGGCAGACGGGTCCTCGTGTGGGTAGCTTCGACGCTGGTTTCGGTTCGTCGTATCTCGCCCGTATTGTCGGCCAGAAAAAAGCACGCGAAATATGGTTCCTTTGCCGGAAATACAATGCACAGGAAGCACTCGACATGGGACTGGTAAACAAAGTCGTTCCCCTGGATAAGCTGGAAGATGAATATGTGGAATGGTCTGAAACCATGATGATGCACAGTCCGCTTGCCTTGCGTATGATCAAAGCAGGACTGAATGCCGAACTGGACGGCCAGGCCGGTATCCAGGAGCTGGCAGGCGATGCCACCATGCTTTACTACATGACCGACGAAGCCCAGGAAGGCGGCAAAGCATTCCTCGAAAAACGCCGCCCGCGTTTTGAAGATTATCCCAAATTTCCGTAATCAGAACTAAACTATATATTAAATAAAATGGAACAATACCTTAAACTACAACAAGACTATCGCCAATGGCTAACTGAATTAAAGGAGAATATCCGGAAAAGCCAGATAAAGGCGGCCATTGCTGTAAACAGCGAATTAATCCACCTTTACTGGAGCCTTGGCGAACAAATTGTGGAGAAACAACAAAATGCTCAATGGGGAAGCGGATTTATAGAACAATTGAGTAAGGATTTGCAGGCTGAATTTCCTGATATAAAAGGGTTGTCAGCTGTCAATCTTAGACGTTGCAAACGATTTTATCTTTTTTATAATCAAGAGAATACAATTTGGTCACAGCTTGTGACCAAATTGTCAGACTCCACTATCTTTGAAATACCTTGGGGACATCATATTCTTTTATTAAGCAAAATAGGCTCTCCCCAGGAAGCCCTCTTCTATATCCACAAAACCATCGAAAATGGTTGGAGCCGTTCCATTTTAGAATATCATATAGAAAAGGACCTGTTTCACCAACAAGGGAAATCAATCAATAACTTCACTCAAACATTACTTCCCCCTCAAAGTGAACTGGCAAACGAATTATTGAAAGATCCTTATCATTTCGATTTCCTTCAATTATCGGAGAAAGCATTAGAACGGGATATTGAATGCGGCCTGGTCCAACAAATATCTAAATTCCTACTTGAATTGGGCAAAGGATTCGCTTATATGGGACATCAATATCTTCTGAAAGTTGGGAAAAAGGAATATCGCTTGGATCTTTTATTTTATCATACCCGTCTAAAAGCATACATTGTCATTGAACTGAAAGCAAAGGAATTTGAACCTGAATTTATTGGGAAACTTAATTTTTACATTTCCGCAATAGATGAATTAGTACGTGATAAGTATGACCGCCCAACAATTGGGATATTACTTTGCAAAGGGAAAGATGATTATGAAGTTGAATTTTCCCTTCGCGATATAAACAAACCTATTGGAGTAAGTTCATATACATATAATGAATTACCTAAAGAATTACAGGATGCTTTACCAAACTTTAAAGATCTAAACAATCAACTGAACGATTATATTAAACAGAATAATGAGAACAACGCATTATAGAATCCGGATAATTCCTAAAGTTTTACACTTCAAGCAACCGGCAGGGACTTCACGGGGAACTTATACGATTCGAAAGAGCTGGTATTTGGTTCTTACCACTGATGAAATGCCCGGACGATTCGGGATAGGTGAATGTGCTCCACTCCCTAAACTGAGTTGTGATGATCTGCCAGACTACGAAAAAAAACTGGCAACCATTTGTCACCAAACGGAACAGAACGGAATGCCCGATACCGAAGCTCTGCGTTCCTATCCCTCCATCTTATTCGGACTGGAAACGGCTTTCCGCCATTTCCAAACGGATAATTTTGCACTTTGGGATACAGACTTTTCACGAGGTAAAGCCGGTATCCCAATCAATGGCCTGATCTGGATGGGTGACTATAAAAAGATGCTGGAACAGATCGAGGTCAAAATGCAATCAGGCTTTCGCTGTATTAAGTTGAAGATTGGGGCAATTAATTTTGAAGAGGAACTGGCTTTATTAAAACATATCCGTGCGCATTTTTCTGCTAAAGAAATAGAATTACGGGTAGATGCAAACGGAGCCTTCTCCCCTGACGATGCCCTGAACAAGTTACAACGGCTTGCCGAACTGGACCTGCATTCCATCGAACAGCCTATCCGCGCCGGGCAATGGGAGGAAATGGCACGACTCACTTCCGAAACACCTTTGCCTATTGCTTTGGATGAAGAACTAATCGGCATCAATACAATAGAAAGGAAAAAGGAACTCTTATCAGTTATCCGTCCGCAGTATATCATACTGAAACCGTCTTTACATGGCGGGATAAGTGGCGGACAGGAATGGATCGACGAGGCTGAACAACAAAAGATAGGCTGGTGGATTACTTCTGCATTGGAATCGAATATCGGACTGAATGCCATTGCACAATGGTGTGCAACATTCAATAATCCTTTACCGCAAGGACTGGGAACAGGGGCTTTATTTACGGACAATGTGGAGATGCCGCTCTCCATTCGCCAGGATTGTCTCTGGTACGATCCGAAGAGTAACTCATTCCCCTCGGGGGCAGGGGGTGTGTTAATGCCTGTTCCGGAACGAAATGATAACACACCCCTTATCCCCTCTCAAGAGGGGAAACAGTTACTTACAGATTGTAATAAACAACTGTTACAGTTAGAGGACGGAACGGTTTGTACAGCAGAAAATATACAGCAATTAATAACTAATCTACCTGCCGATGCACCAGAGATACGTCGGGATTTATACAAATTCCTGGCCGACTGGTTCAACGAATCTCCCTACATCACCGTTCATACATCCGGCTCTACCGGAACGCCTAAAGAGTTCACTGTCCGCAAAGAACAGATGATGCAAAGTGCCATCCTTACCTGCTCTTTCCTTCATCTGCAAAAAGGAGATAATGCATTGTTGTGTATGCCATTGCAATATATTGCCGGCAAGATGGTGGTCGTACGGGCCTTAGTTGCCGAATTGACTCTCATTCTGCGCACGCCTTCCGGCCATCCGTTGGCAGATGTAGAGACTCCGCTTCGCTTTGCTGCTATGATACCGTTACAGGTATATAACACGCTTCAAGTACCGGAGGAAAAAGAACGCCTATGCCGGACAGAGATATTAATCATAGGGGGAGGCGCCATAAATAAAGAACTGGAAGCAGAGGTCAGGACATTACCCAATATCGTCTACTCGACCTATGGCATGACGGAAACACTTTCTCATATCGCATTGCGCAGGCTGAACGGCCCCGAGGCTTCTTCAGCCTACACCCCTTTCCCTTCCGTACAATTGTCTTTATCGTCTGAGGATACACTCATTATCAACGCACCACTGGTTTGCGACGAGACATTAGTGACAAACGACATCGCACAGTTGCATCCGGACGGTACTTTCTCCATTCTGGGAAGGAAAGACAACATCATTAATACCGGAGGTATAAAAGTACAAATCGAATCAGTGGAAGAAACACTACGTTCAATAATTTCTGCTACCTTTGCGATAACGGCTATTCCACATCCCGGATTAGGAGAAGCCATTGTGCTACTGATGGAAAAGACGGCAGACATTGAAGGCCTTTCTGATAGAATAGCCTCTCTCCTGCCTAAATACCAACAGCCTAAATATATCCGGCAGGTCGATGCCATCCCACTCACCGGCAGTGGTAAAACAGACCGGACAGCCTGTCGTTTATTGGCGGCAAAGCTAATCTGATTATCATTTAAAACACTATACTTATGAGGTATTTTGCACTTACCGTATTATCATTCCTAACCCTTTCGCCCGCCTACGGACAGAGTGGGGAAAGTTGCCGGTTCACACCGGACCCGACGCTTCAGAAGCCGGAAGTCTATGCCGGATATGATTGCGTCAATCTGCTGGACAGTACGTCCGTAACCGTACAACCGACCGGTTCCGGTTCATTTTCTGTCTGCAAGACTATCAAAATTCAGACTCCCCGGGGAGCAGTGAGTAACCGTATCATCAAATATGATTACGACCCGCTGACGGCTTTCGCACAATTCAAGAGAGCGACCGTCTACCGTGCCAACGGCGATGTAATCAACCTGGACGTTACACAAGCCTGCGACTATGCGGCTCCGGCTCGCGCCATCTATTGGGGCGCTCGTCAGATTATGCTTGAAGTAGGCCAGCTGAATCCGGGAGATATCATCGAATATGAAATCGACAAGAAAGGTTTCACCTACGCCCTGCTAGCCGACGGCAGCGATGACGAATCCCGCTTCATCCCTCCCATGCGCGGACAATTCTATGACATCGTTCCTTTCTGGGTGACGGAACCGACCGTACGTAAAGTATATAAAGTATCCATTCCGATGGAGAAAGAAATGCAGTTCCAGTTCTATCAGGGCGACTGCGCCTCTTCCATGCGCTATGAAGATGGTCGGAAAGCCTATACCTTCTCCACCAACAATGTGATGCCGACCAAACGTGAACCTAACATGGTCGACCTGTTCGATGCCGCTCCGAAACTGATGATGTCGTCCACTCCTAAATGGCAGGATAAATCATTATGGTTCAATAAGGTTAACGAAGATTACGGAAGTTTTGCTCCACTGCCGGAAGCACAGAAAAAGGTAGACGAGCTTATCAAAGGGAAGAAAACAGAAATGGAAAAGATAGCCGTCCTCACCCACTGGGTTGCCGACAATATCCGTTACTCTGGCATCTCGATGGGCAAAGGCGAAGGTTATACCCTTCACAATACCAAGATGAATTATACCGACCGTTGCGGTGTCTGTAAAGATATTGCCGGAACGCTGATATCCTTCCTCCGTATGGTAGGTTTCGAAGCCTATCCCGCTATGACAATGGCAGGCAGCCGTGTGGAAAGTATTCCGGCCGACCACTTCAACCATTGTGTAGCCGTCGTTAAATTATCCAGCGGTACATATATGCCGCTCGACCCGACCTGGGTTCCTTTCTGCCGCGAACTATGGAGCAGCGCCGAACAACAACAGAACTACCTGCCGGGAGTTCCCGAAGGTTCCGACCTTTGCCTGACTCCCGTTTCCGCTCCGGAAAACCATTATGTACGTATCAAAGCAAACAATAAACTGGATGCCAAAGGCACACTGACCGGACAATTCACCATCACGGCCGAAGGACAATCGGACAGCAATATCCGCGGCATGTTTACCCGTGGCTGGCAGTCACAATGGAAGAACATGCTTGAAAGCCAGTTGCTAAACGTATCCCCGAAAGCCCGTCTGCTTAGCGTGGATTATGGAAAAGATCCGAAAGACTATCAAGCGGCTCCCATCAAAATCACTTTCCGCTATGAAATACCGGAATATGCTATCCCGGGTAAAGAGGAACTGGTCTTCAAACCGATGGTAATGAACAACCTGTACAATCAGGTAAAGAGTTATCTGCGCATCAATACCGACCTGCCCGAACGCCAGTATGGTTTCAAGGATGGCTGTTCACGTCTGGTGGAACTGGACGAAACCATCCAGCTACCGAAAGGATACACTTTGTTAAATGAGGCAAAGAACGAAAGCAAGCAAAGCGATGCCGCCGACTTCGAAGGATCACTAAGTCAGGACGGCGACAAAATAACGCTTCACCAGAAGCTGGCTCTAAAGAAACGTGTATATGAAGCAGCCGACTGGGACGGTTTCCGTTCTGCCGTTAATGCACACAAAAGTTTCGGTGATTATTTAATTATTAAAAAATAAAAGACAATGACTAATATACTACATAAACTGGCACTGCTTCTCTGCCTGCTGGCTATTACAGCATCCGCATTTGCCGGCCCGGAAGCTGAATATAAGAAGCTGTCGAAAGCATATACATTGAATGCAGACGGAAGCCAGGAGTTCCGCTACAACATGGAACTTACGCTTTTCACACATACGGCCATGAACGGTACTTACGGGGAAAGTTTCATCGTTTACAATCCGCAATACCAGGAACTAAAAATTAATTCCTCTTATACCAAACAGAAAGACGGCAACATTGTCAAAACGCCCGACAATGCTTTTGTGGAAGTACTTCCCCGGACAGCAGCCGATGCTCCGGCTTACAACCATCTGAAAGAAATGGTCGTTGTCCATACCGGTCTGGAACTGGGAGCAACCATCTATCTGGATTATACGCTGACTTCCAAACCGGGGTATCTGCCGGAGCTGGATATTTATAACGAGCTATTACAAACCTCTCCGGTAAAAGAATATACCATCAGTCTGTCTGCACCGGAAAGCAAACCGTTATCCTACACTTTGCAGTATAACAATGCCAAGCCGGCCGTCACAACAGCCAACGGCATGAAAACCGTTACCTGGAAATTACAGAGCCTGCCGGCATCTTCCCGTGACCCGTTCGTTTCGGCTGCCAATGGCGACGTTCCTTTCCTGATTGCAACCACTTATGCATCGAACGGAGACGCATTGAAAGCATTGTATGCGCAGTTCACTCCCGCCAGCGACGTCCAGTTGACTGCCATTGCCGAAAACCTGACAGAAGGTAAAAAGAACGATACGGAAAAACTACAGGCCATCCTGAAACACGTAACGGAAAACCTGGGTTACACTCGCCTTTCGTTGCCGGATGCAGGATATAAAATCCGTTCGGCAAGCGATGTAATCTATTCCGCCTACGGAACCGAAGCTGAAAAGACAAACCTGCTGAACGGCCTGTTAAATGCAGCAGGCATCAAAGCCGAAACAGCAGCATCCTACAGTGTGAATGCCGAACCGGCCAGTTGCGGGTTGAGTGCCATAAAAGAACTGGTCGTTATTGCCAATGCAGACGGTAAACAGTATATCATGTCTCCATCATCCAATAAAATGGCAGCTGCGGGTTCGAATAACCTGACACCGGTCATCAGCCTGACCAAAGGTACGCCTGTAACAATCAGCACCCCGTCTACCGACCTCACTTATAAGGTTACCCTTTCCGTCTCTCCGGAAAAAGCAGATGCAAAAGTAGATGCAACTATCGGCAACGTTTACCTCCCCTATTACGGAGCTTATCTGTCTACCTATGCCGGTGCTGATAAGGAAGCAAAAGAATCGAAGACCAGCAACGGAACGACAATCTCCTATACAGCTTCCCAACCTTTAAAAGCGAACAACGGATATGTTATGGTTTCACTGCCCGATGCCCCGGTCAGCCTGGCACATAGTTACTACTGCAATATGAACAGTAGCCGTAAGGAAAACCTGCTGTTGCCCTGCAAAGCAAACGAACGGTATACCTATACTGTTCAAGTACCGGAAGGGATGAAACTAGCTACTCCGGAAGCAGTTAAAACAATTGAAAACGCTGCCGGTAAGGTAGTCATCTCCGTTAAGCAAAACGGAAACAACGCAGAGGTAGAACGCTCTTTGCTACTGAACAAACAGCTCTATACTCCCGCTGAATTCGGCAACTTGCGCACCCTGTTGACCGAATGGGGAAATCAGTCCGGCAAAACATTGTTATTGTCAATTAACTAAGCGAATACAATCAGTAATTTAAACAAGGATGGAACGAGATAATTCTACTGTTCCATCCTTGTTTTTTTGTTGAATATTAATAACTTTACAGTCAAATATTAATATCTTAAACCGTTGATCTATGCAAATACTATCAAATCTACTCCTGACACTATTATTATGTTGTATTCCGGGATTTACTTACGCGCAAAGCTTATCTCTCGAGTTATATCCCCAACCACAACAAATTGTTATATCCAACCAGCAATATGTGCCGTCTCATGGATATACATTACAGGGTATCAGCAATCCGGACGCTGACGCAGTGAAAATACTGAAAGAAGCATTGCCCTTCGTCCAATCAGGCAAGTCATTACCGCTGGAAGTCAAAAAGCTGAAAGCCAGAACACCCGAAATGGAACGTTCAGGTGCTTATATCCTGGATATTTCAAAGAAGAAAATCACTATCGAAATTGTGGACGACCGTTCATTATTCTATGCCGCCCAAACACTCAAACAACTGGTCGGCTACAATGAAGCAGGCAAACGCACACTTCCGTTATGTACGATTACCGACTATCCTGACGTACTCCATCGGGGAACTGTCGAAGGCTTCTACGGTACTCCCTGGAGCCATGACGACCGTATCAGCCAACTTCGTTTCTACGGCCAGTTTAAGATGAATACTTACATCTATGGTCCGAAAGACGATCCTTTCCACAGTGCCAGCTGGCGTGAACCCTATCCTGCCGACCAGGCAAAGCAGATTAAAGAACTGACAACCGAAGCTGCCCGCAACAAGGTAGACTTCGTCTGGGCAATCCATCCGGGACAGGATATCAAATGGAATGCAACCGACAGTAACAACGTGATCACCAAGTTCGAACAAATGTACGACCTCGGTGTACGTGCTTTCGCTGTCTTCTTTGACGACATTTCCGGTGAAGGAACAAACGCAGCCAAACAAGCTGGCCTGATGAACTTCATCCAGAAAGAATTTATTGAAAAGAAAGGCGACATACAGCCATTAATCATGTGTCCGACCGAATACAACCGTTCATGGGCACGGACCGATTATCTCGATATCCTGGGCGAACAACTTCACCCGGCTGTCCATATCATGTGGACCGGGAATCGTGTTGTAGACGATATTACCCTGGAAGGTCTTGAATGGGTCAACAAGCGTATCCGCCGTCCCGCCTATATCTGGTGGAACTTCCCGGTAAGCGATTACTGCCGTGACCACCTTTTGATGGGACCCGCTTATGGTCTGGACACTCAGGCTTCCAATGCGATGTCCGGTTTCGTTGCTAACCCGATGGAACGCGCTGAAGCCTCCAAAGTCGCCTTGTTCGGTGTTGCCATGTATAGCTGGAATATACACAGTTACGACCCGCAACTGGCTTGGGAAAAGGCTTGCGAATATTTAGTACCCAAAGCAGCCATCGCCTTCAAGACATTCTGTGAGAATAATAGCGATCCGGGACCTAACGGTCATTTATATCGCCGTGAGGAATCTACCCGCTACCAGGCACAGGCCGACAAATTCCTTACCGGTTACCGCAACGGACAGTTCGGCGAAAGAGATGCAAACCAACTGGGTGCCTTATTCGCACAGATACAGGCTGCTCCCGAGTTGATATACAATCAGGGAGACAATAAGGCACTGATTAAAGAAATCAATCCTTGGCTTATGCAGTTCGAGTTACTCGGAAGATGCGGTTCCAATGCTCTGCGTATGGCTCACGCCTGGTATGAAAAAGACCGCCAGAACACCTGGCAACGTTTCCTCGAAGTATCTGCCGTTATGGACAGTATGAAACTGGTTAACCGTACTTTTAACCAGAATCCGTATCAGAAAGGTGTAAAAGTAGGTTCAAGAGTCCTGATGCCGCTTATTGAAGGTTTATACAGACAGACCAGCCGCAACCTACTTTCGACAGCCGATACACCTTCCAACGAAATCAGAGTTAGCACAGCTTCTACCATTACTAATATAGATCAGTTGAAAAACCAACCCTGGTCGGAAGACGAGAATCTGATAGCCTATGTCCCCATGCTTGAAGTGGTAAAAGTCGAACCCAACCAGTATCTCGGCCTCGGATGGGAAATCCAAAAGGACGCCGAATCTTTCACGTTCAATTTACCTCAAAGTAATGTGGACGGACGTGTATTCGAATGGTCGGAAGACGGTAAGACATGGACTATCCTTTCTGATATTCCTGCCGACCGGACAAAGTTCACCGTTACTACAATTCCTCTGAACGCTCATTTTGTCCGGATGCGCAACAATTCCGGCAAACAGATGGAACTGAAGGTTGCCGCTTTTTCCGTAAAGACAAAGGAAGCACCAGAAATCAACGAAGAATTGATGATGTACGATCTCAATCTGAGTACTTATAAAACGTTGAAACCGGGCGAAAAGGTTGAAGTGAAATGTAACGGTGTAGACAAGTATATCGAATTCTTCTTGTCCGGCAATAACGATAGTATGGTTTCCATCTCCGGTGTCAACAATGACGGCGAAAACAATATGCTATATTGTGGCTACGTCGGCTATGTGAAGCTGAACAAAATTTCATTTGATGATATGCAAACGCTGATAATCACTCCGGCAGGTAAAACTCCGGTACAAATTCACCAGATTGTCAGGGAGTAAATCATAAATTTCTTCCGGGAATAGCACCGCTTCGTTATTCCTTCATTTAACCGACAACATATTAACACATTACAGGTGACGCAGATATAGCAATCGGCGTCACCTGTTTCATTTGAGAACATTTATATCTTGTCCTAAAGAATACAAACCGGACATTTTGGCTGGTAATAACAGAGACCACAGACCTTAAATAGCATGAAAGATAAAAAGAATAACTGGCTAATTTCCAGCCCATTGCAGCTTCCTGATTTTTTTTAATAAGGAAACTGGCTCCAGACAATATGTCATAAATCTTTCGTATTCATTCCTCTTCGGTATTTCATGCAGGTGTTGTACATTCACATTTTACTCCATAATAATCACGACCGGATTATCTTCTTCGCCTACTTTTCTTAAAGCTGTGACTTCCTCCGGTAAATCATTTTTATCTCCATTCTCTTCAAACCATGAAACGACCTGATCTGCCGAAATGATCTGAGCAAACTCGCCATCGGGAGAAACTGATTCAGGTTGTAAAGAAAGGAAACCGTCCAGATCGTTTTCAAAAGCGGTGTCATATTTAGCGACTTTGACTATTCCACTTTTCTTATCGAACATAGCATTATAAATAAGCTTATCCTTATACAGATCCACAATGAAACGTAAAAGAAAAACATCTTTCCCTTCCAACATTTCTGTCGGATAAGCTACATGAGTCTTTTCCTTATTGAAACGTTCCTTTGGATTCCAATAATAAGATGCCATATCCAAACGACGGACAGGTAATAAAGCATCTGCCGTTACCTGATAAATTGTATCATTGAATTGTTCCATAAAGAACAAATCTTTCCCCTGGTGCCAGAAGAAACGGTCACTTACCGGATAAGCAGCCATTTTTCCATCCTTATAACCTATAATAATCATACCACCGCCAAAACCTTTACTATGAGTGACACTGAGTGATTCTATATCATCTGGATTCACCTTCAATGACATCGTATCTTTGCCGGATGGTAAAAACTGATTAATGATCATTGTATCACGGAATACAATCACCCGGTCGGGATCACCGTTACCTGCCGTAGAATGAGCGACAAGTGTCTGATTATCTAAATAATTAAAGACTGTAAAGGCAGGAAATACAGAAGTATTAACCGGAGTTTTCTTTTCTCCGTAATAAGAACCATCAGCATTATAAATAATAAGTTTCTCATTCCAACCGCTAAAATAAATCCGGTTATTCGGATAGTCCAGCCAACACCCTCTCACATCGCTATATCCTTCCGGATCATTGCCAACATGCCCCACAGAGGTTAAGAAGCGACCGGTTGCCCTGTCAAACAGAAAACATTGTTTTTGAGCAGTTGTCACCAACAATTTGTCATGTAGGATCTTCACGGACGGATTCTGCCCTACCAAACAACTGTCATTCGTTTCCAACGCCACATAAGATACTTGTTTGAAATAGTCGGAAGCTTTCAATCCGGAAAGAGCGTCGAGAGCGGCTCCTACAGGGATTACGGTTATTTCTCCATCCGTTGTCTTACTTTCATTGCAGGCGGTAAGAAAAAGACAGGCGGCAAAAGCTGCCTGATATAAATAGGTCTTCATCATTTCACTTCTTCTTTGTGGATACATTTTTCGTTGTTATCAGAATAACACCGTCTTTTCCTCTCTCTCCATATAATTTTACTGAAGATTCATCCTTCAACACAGATATAGATTCAATAATATTAGGATTCAACTTATCTATAGCATCATCCTTTATTTGTTCTACTCCGTCAATAATTATGAGAGGCTTCTCTTTTCCGATCTGTCCGTCCCTGATACGGATTTTTACGTCCCCAGGCAGACGATCAGACAAACGACCATAACCGACCACCTTTACATCGTCCTCTTTTATTTTACCGGAAGCAATAGCACCCTTAGTAACGACCGAGATCACACCTTGCTTGTCCGAAGCATTATATTTAGTCAGGATTTCTTCACTCTTATCTTTTGGACTCATACTAAAACTATGAATGTTCTCCGGACTCACTTTATCCAGCTCCTCATAAGTAGCTACTTCATTATCGATCAGGATCAGGTTACGAGACATCTCTACTCTCTGTTTGATATTTCTCATCCGATCTTCGGCGTCTTTCGAGAAATTATCCAGTTGTTGTTGCATAACCTCCAGCGGATTTTCCGTTTTCTCTTTTTCCTGTGTAACAGAGTCCTTATTTGCCCTCGCTTCCGTCTTTATTACTTTTACCACTTGAGGGGCAGATGCCACCACCTCTTTTATGGCAGGTTTCTCTACAGGGGCAGGGACAACCTCGACTACCGGTTCAGCTTTTTTAGGCTCGATAACTTCCTTAACCGGAACAATTTCGCTAATTTTGGCACTTGAAATCTTTCCCAGTTCACGAGAGATTTCGGGACGGGCAAAAGCTACAACCGCTACAGCTGTCAGCGGAAGTACATAGAGATACTTTAATCTCGCCCACGGATTCGATTTTCGTTTTAACATCATAGTAATTCGTTTTTTTAGTTTACTGTGATTAAAGCTGTTGGCCATAGAAGTGAAGCGCTGTGAACCAACAGCTTTTTTTATTAATAATAATTGATAATGTTTCGCGTCGATGCCATGATTGATCACACTTTCATCAGCCTCGTATTCATGAATATTCTCCAATTCCTGTTTTAGTAACCAGACAGCAGGATTGAACCATTGAAGAATGACACAAAAGCTACAGATCAGCATATCGACAGAATGACGGGCACGAATATGCGCCATCTCATGCGTCAGTATCTCTTCACCGCTTTCTTCCATATCTTTTTGCGAAATGACGATGTATCCCATCCAACTGAACGGACATACAGTCTCATCCGTAACCACCAGTTTGCTACCATCGGGAAGCACCTGCTTCTCTCCCATCCCGATCATCCGGCATATGCGGATTGTCGAATAAAGGAAGCGGGCAAAAAAGAAAACACAGCCTACCAGATAAACTACAAACAGTAACGGAAGCCAGAATGACTGGGAGGTCTGTACCTGTATCTCTGTCTGCATTTGTGCCATCTGTAAGAGATATTCCAGATTCTGCAAGGGGCGCTGTATGGCAACCGGTTCATCGGTCATAATACGGATAAATGGAATGGCAACGGAAAGAATGATTACCCCTAACAAGGCAATCCGGTTAAAGCGGTGAAATGTTTCACGGCTTAACAACAGTCTGTAGAACAGATAAAAAGCTGCCAGACATACAGACGATTTAAGGATATAAACAAAGAAGTCTCCCATAATTGTCAGTTTTTATTTCCTTGTTCCACTTCGTCCAACAACTTCCGAAGTTCATCCACAGAGATATCTTCCTCCTTAATCAGGGAAGAAACAACGCCCAGATAAGAGTTATTGAAATATTTGGCAATAACATTTTTCAATGTACCTTTGCTGTACTCTGTCTCACTAACGGCGGCATAATACTGATAAGTATTGCCGAAAGTGTTATGTGAAAGGAATCCTTTATCCTCCAATCCCCGGACAATCGTCGATAATGTATTGAAATGAGGTTTAGGTTCCTCATAATATTCCAGCAGTTGTTTTACAAAAAGAGGACCTTTCTCCCAGAAATAGCCCATGATCTCTTCTTCTTTTGCAGTCAGTCGTTTCATAATTCCTATTGTTTCGGGCAAAGTAACTAAATGTTTTAGTTTGGAAACTAAATTACTTAGTTAATAAACTAAAAGAGGTCGTTTTTCTTCCTCTTCTTCCCTTTTATGGATTATTTTTCTCTATCTATGTTCCATTTTTGTGGTCGGAGACCTGTACCCCCTTCTGTTATTTCATCCGCGAGGAACCAAATAACAATGTCTATTTATGTAAAAAGAGGCTCCTGCATTCTATACAGGAGCCTCTTGGTTTTTTATCGTTTCGGAATGTCCACCGACTTATCCGATTTTCCCAGCAAATGTTCTGAGAAGTAATCGACCATACGCCAATAGAAGTATTCATCCATATCACCGAAACCATGACGCTGTTGCGGCAACAGCAACATATCGAAACGTTTATTGGCACGGATCAGTCCGTCTACCACACGCATCGTGTTACCCGGATGCACGTTGTTGTCGATATCTCCGTGAACCAGCAGCAGATGCCCTTTCAACTGCTTGGCCAGTTCGGGATTGCTCTTGATACTGTATGTAAATGTCGTATCGCCTTTTTCAGATACCACTTCTTTTACGCCATGATGCGTTTCACTCCACCAACGGTTATAAATCTTATTATCATGATTACCGGCACAAGATACGGCCACCTTGAAGAAATCAGGATATTGCAGGATAGCTGCGGTCGACATAAAACCACCACCCGAGTGTCCGTGAATACCGACACGGTGGATATCAATGTACTTATGTTTATCTGCCAACTGGATAATAGCAGCTTTCTGATCAGCCAGCCCATAATCACGCAGATTTCCGTATCCGAAGTTATGATACCATTTCGAACGGCTCGGATGGCCGCCGCGGTTACCGACTGATACGACAATAAAGCCAGCCTGTGCCAAACGGTCGGTACGGACGCTCATACGGGTAAACGGATAGCGTGTCGCTTCAACCTGCGGACCTGGATAAACGTAGTCGATAATAGGATATACTGCTGTCGAATCGAAATTGAAAGGCTTATACATGACACCGTAAAGATCCGTTACACCATCGGCTGCTTTTACCTTGAACGGTTCCGGGAACTGGTAACCGGCAGCAAACAGTTGCGAGAAATCGCTTTCTTCCAGTTCCATCACTTTACGACCGGTGTTATCCAACAGATCCGATTTCGGAACAGTGTTGATACGGGAATAATTATGGACGATGAATTGGGCGTTATCATCTACACGGACATCATGGAAATAATCGCCGGCAGAAACCATCTGCAAACCGCTTCCGTCGAGGTTAGCCCGGTAGAGATGTTCGTAGTACGGATTCTCCCCTTTTTCTCTTCCGTTGGCAAGGAAATAGACAACGCGTTTGGCTTCGTCAACCTTCACGATCTGGTCTACATGCCAGGGGCCTGATGTGATGCGGTTCTTCAGATTACCTTTGTCGTCATAAAGATACAGATGCGCCCAACCGTCGCGTTCGCTCCAATGGATCAGTTCTTTTCCGTTATTAACGGCGGCCAGCGGGCGGAGTTCGATATACGTATTCATACGTTCTTCGATAATCGGACGGATAGAGTCTTCACCGATCGTATAAGTACAGACGTCGATGCGATGCAGGTCACGACTGGAACGGGTAACGAAGAAACGGTTATTATCACCCAACCAAATACTGGGCAGTTCTTTCATATCACGCTGTTTATGCAGGCGGGGCCGATAAGCCATACGTATTGTCTGGTCTTTGAATGCTTGCGTATTGATCTCTTTGTAAGAGTCGTTACTCATGTCAAACAGATACAGATGACTGACAGGAGCTTCCTTTTCACCCGGCATCTGGTATTTATAAGTCTCTAATGTCGGTCGCGGAGTGGCCATAGCATTGATCACCCACAGGTCTTTCACCTTGCGGTTATCTGAAATAGAGATTACAAAATGACGGGAATCGGGCGACCATAACAGATAACCCGGGTTCTTCCTTTTACCGTTACATAAGGTATCTGTATTCAGAAGACTGTAAGGCTGACCGAAACCGAAGTCTTTTACACCGGTTGTCGTCAGTTGTATCTCTGTGACCGTACTGTCTTTATCATCTTTCTTCAGTTTCTCATAATCTTCACGCGACATACGATACAGATTCAGGTCTTTGGCATAGACTACCGTTTTACCGTCCGGTGAGATAGAGGCCCAGTTTGGATATTCCGTATCCTTCTTTTTGTCTGCCAGATAGGTCAATTTACGTGTCGGATAATCATAGGAGAAATAGAATACCTCCTTTTTCGTCTTTTTGTCTTTATCCGTGCTGTCCTTTTTGGCGTCTTGTGAAGAGGTAATTTGGAAAGTAAAAGTACGTCCGTCCTCTCCCGTCTCCAACTTCTGGATAGGCAACTGTTGAGCCGTATACGGATCCTTAACGATCTCAGTCAATTCGGCAGCCAGCTTATCCTGATCGAACAAAGGACGTTTCGTCTTTGCGGAAGGATCAACCACATACCAGACATTGCCGTTTCCTGTTTTATATTCATACCAGAAGCAGTTCCCTGCCTTAAACCAATGCGGGTCCACCGAAGTGGAAAACAACATAGTCGATAATTTATTACCCGCAAAACGTTCAGCCTGCGTATAACCCGGTAGCGGATCGTCTGCCGAAGTTGTTTGCGCACTTGCGCCAAAAGAAAGAAGAAGTCCTGACGCGACTAAAAGTAGATGTTTTTTCATATTTTACAAATTGTGTTATATTGTTTGCTTGCTTTCATGCAAAAGTATATAAATATTTTGTTTCTCAAATGAAAGAATAAAAAAATCCCCTACTCTATCGACCGATAAAGCAGGGGATTAAGATATTGTTAACTACTCTATTATACCGGAAGAGTGCCGCCGATCAGGATAACAACCAGCAAAGCCAAGATTGCATACAACTCAGGGAATACGGCCATAACCATTGTTGCACCGAATACGTTGTGACCTGCACCTACACCGGCGATACCGTTTGCACAAACTTCTGCCTGACGGATAGAAGAGAACAAACCTGCAAAACCTAATACCAAGCCTGCGCCGAAGATAGCTGTTGCATTCAACATTGTAATGCTGTCAACCAGGAATTTCTGCATCATGAAATAACCCACGAATCCGTACAAACCCTGTGAAGAAGGCAACGCACTTAATGCGATGTAAGTACCCAGTGCATCCGGGTTCTTCTTCATTGCTCCTACTACTGCGTTACCGCAGATTGTTACACCATAACTACTGCCGATAAAGGTTAAACCTGTCATCAACGCAATACCCAGATAAGCTAATAAAATTGGTTCCATAATGAAATTTGTTTGTTTAATTATTCTTTTGTTATTATTTAAATCACGTTTTGTTTATGCTTTCTTAAAAGGTTCGTACGCCTTACCGCCGCCTTCGAACTCTGCATTCTTATAATACTCCACGAAGATCAGACGAAGCGGGTGAACCAGCGAACTGATAGTACACAGACCGATGTTGATCGCATGGCCGACCAAAAGGATCAGCAACATGCAGATCACACGCAATACGATGTTCATTCCTTCTGTCATATCCACAGCCAGCGAATTGAATACGCCACCCAGGATCGCACCGGTCAGACCGATCGCAAACAGACGGATATAAGACAAAGTATCACCCAACAACCCGGAAGCCATATTGTAGGTATTCCAAAGACCTGTACCGAAGTTCAGGAAGATATTCTTGCCCGGCGTATTGTAAAGGAAAGCGACCAGCAATCCAAGCCCGGCTATTACCAGGAATACATTTTTCACCATTTCGGGCAACTGTACATTCAGCATCGGCAAGCCGAATACCAGACACAATGCCAGGATAATGAATACCCATGCCAACGGTGCAATACCATATTTCTTCCCTTTCTGAGACATGATCTTCAGCGCAGCAATTGTCTTTCCGAACAAGATCTGCACCAATCCGATTATGATAGAGAACGTCATCAGGTTATCGCTCGATACAAAGTAGTCTTTTACCGAAGCAAAAGCAGGTATGTCGACCAAAGCGATACCGAAGAACGAACCTGTACATGTACCGACGATCAGCGCCGCCAATCCGAGATACTGGAACAGACTCAGGAACGGTTTGAAGTCCGGATTGACTTTCCGTTTCAGGATCGTACAGGCTATCATTACCAGTAACCCGTATCCGCCGTCACCGAAACAAAGTCCGAAGAACAGCATAAAGAATGGGGCAAAGAATGGTGTCGGGTCGAACTCGCCATAGTTAGGCAAAGAGAACATCCGGGTGATCGGTTCGTATAGCTTGGCAAACTTACCGTTCTTCAACAGGATAGGTACCTTGTCACCTTCTTCTATCTCCTGTGCCTGATAGAAGTAATTATCCTTTTCCAGCGCTTCTTCCATTGCCCGGGCTTTCTCGGTCGGAACCCAGCCTTCCAGCAACATCAGCTTCTCTCCCGCCTGACGGTCTGTCTGCACCAATACATTCGACAGATTGAAGTCGTTTTGCAGGTTCTTATCGAACAGGTCGAGGGTATTATAATCGGATGCAGCCAGTTTTTTCATTTCGGCATCCAATGCTTTCATTTCCTGCTGTAACAGATCGAGACGTGCATTCAGTTTTTGCAAACCTCTGTCCGGCATCTTCGGACGCTCCGCATCTATATCGATATGTGTACCTTCCTTTGTTATTGTAACAAAATAAGTTACCGACTGGAAGTTATTGATCAACACAGCATTATACTCGTCTCCCCATTTCGGTTCATACTTAGCGGTCGGACAAGTCCAGAACGTAATATCATATCCAGCCTTCTTCAAACGATTGAAGTTAGCCCAACTGAAATCACCCCAGATCTCCATATAGGCAATATCCTTTTCAAGAGATGCCTTAACAGACTGGAGCTGCACTTTCTTATCCTGCAATCCTTCTATTTTCTGTACCAGCTTCATTCCGGCTTTCTTGTCCAGTTCACGGGCAGGTGCCAACTGAACATCTTTCGACTGACTATTTAGGTTCTTGAAGAAACGCATTAACAGATTGACACGCTTCCGTATAGCCAGAATATCCTGAAGTTCCGCATTATCGAGAATAGACTTGTTTTCCTTCACGTGCACAACGCCCAGTTCGCGCAGTTGTGCCAGAAACGTATCATATTCCCTATGATATACCATAAAGGCATATTTGCTCATCTTTACTATCATACGCCAGCCTCCTCTTTATGTTCTTCTTTCGCTTTACGCTTCTCCTGGTTAGCCCGCATGATCTTCTGTGACGACTTGGAGAGGCTCTCTTCGTCCTCCATAAACCGTTTCACTTTCCGGATCGCATCTTTATAGCCGGGGATCTGTACCTTCTCAAAAAGGTTCACCTTTTGAGTAGTCTTCTTCCTGGCATGCTCCAACAACTCCAGCTTCATTCCCGAAAACTCTGCTTCTATTCCGGTACGCGCCAACTGCTTCAACAGTTCGACACCATCGGTAAACCAGGCAGGGGAATTAAAGAGACTGTAATGTCCGATCTCGAACTGTATCTCGTTGAGGACAGGAACGATCACCCCGGCGATTTTCTTCGTCGTGAGCGTCACATCCTTTACAGCGATCAGTTCGGGAGAGAACTCATTCCACAAAGCCACCATATTTTCGTAGCTCTGTATCTCCTGTTCCAGCTGAAGTTCCAATTTAGTCACTTCATCCTTGGTCCGCTTCACTTCGATACGCAACGCACTTTCCTTGCTCTTGATCGTAGGCAGGGAACGCTCGCGCATCTTCAGTTGCTTTTCCAGTTGCTGAAGAGAGGTTTTATTATATTGAAACTTTATTGCCATATTATATCGTTTTATATTCCATTCGGACGGAACTTTATTTTCTCTCGAAAGAAATTATATTTTCATCCGAATGGGACGGTCATAAGACCTCCTTATTTCTTCCAGTATTTGTCTACCAACTCTTGCTTGATATTCACTTCAGCCGGCTTGAAGTATTCGCCGAACAAGCCCCATGCCACGTCGAGCATTTCAGTTGTGTCGAGGTTTACATCGATAGCCAGCAGTTTTTCTGAATAATCCTTTGCAAAAGAAAGCGTACGGTTGTCGTAGTCTGTCAAGTCGAAACCGTTCTCCATCTTTGTCTTTGCGTTGGCAGCATCGGCATACAGACGGACGGCGGCATTCATCACCTGCGGGTGATCTTCGCGTGTCTTCTTTCCTGTTACCAGCTGTTTCAAACGTGACAAGCTTCTGAACGGGTCGACGATTACTTTACCGACATCACTATCACGACGCAGGTATAACTGACCTTCGGTGATATAACCGGTATTATCAGGCACAGCGTGCGTAATATCGCCACCCGACAGGGTTGTTACCGCAATAATGGTGATAGAACCACCGGCAGGGAACTGTACTGCTTTTTCGTAGATCTTTGCCAAATCGGAATACAACGAACCCGGCATAGAGTCCTTCGAAGGAATCTGATCCATACGGTTCGATACGATTGCCAGAGCATCCGCATAGTTGGTCATGTCGGTCAACAGTACCAATACCTTTTCGTTCTTCTGTACAGCGAAGTATTCAGCCGCACAAAGTGCCATATCCGGAATAAGGATACGTTCCACGGACGGGTCTTCGGTTGTATTGATAAAGCTCACGATACGGTCGAGTGCGCCGGCGTTGCTAAATGTATTTTTAAAGAACAGGTAGTCGTCGTTGGTCATACCCATACCACCGAGGATGATCTTATCCGATTGGGCACGCAGGGCTACCATTGCCATTACCTGGTTGAAAGGCTGGTCAGGGTCAGCGAAGAACGGGATCTTCTGTCCGGTTACCAACGTGTTGTTCAGGTCGATACCGGCAATACCTGTAGCGATCAGTTCAGACGGCTGTTTACGACGCACCGGGTTTACCGACGGACCGCCGATCTCCACTTCCGTTCCTTCAGGGATAGGGCCACCGTCGATCGGATCACCATACGCGTTAAAGAAACGTCCGGCCAACTGGTCACCTACTTTCAGCGTAGGCGCCTTGCCCATGAATACTACTTCGGCATTCGTACGGATACCTTCCGTACCGGAGAACACCTGCAACGTAACTTCGTCGCCGATGATCTTCACCACCTGTGCCAGCTTGCCGTCTACGGAAGCCAGCTCGTCATACCCAACTCCCGTTGCTTTCAGCGAACAGGTAGCTTTCGTGATCTGGGTAATCTTCGTATATATTTTTTGAAATGCTTTTGTTGCCATACGTTCTGTTATTTTTCCATGCGCTCTGCGAGCAGGGCGTCAAGTTGATCGTTGAACTTCTTAAACTGGTCGCTTTCGTATTCGGAATAGTTCATCTGTTTGAAGACGTTAATCATCTGTTTGAAATATTCCATTACTTCGAGGAAGGTGTCGAAACGGAATTCCGCATGACAGATCTTCACCACCTTATCCAGCATAAATTCCTGACGAGCCAGCGGTGTCACGGCATCGATCGCATCGAAAGCATCCTGTTGCAGGATCACGAAGTCGATCAATTCTGACTTCCAGAAAGTAACATGGTATTCCACCGGTACACCGTCATCACCCAGGATGTTGATCTGCTCAGCGATTTCCTTACCACGTAACATACGGGTCTTGATTTCGTTCACTTTGTCGATCCATTCCGGAGAGATATGTTTGGCGATATATTCCTGGAATTCGGGATATTCCAGATATTTCGAATAACTGTCGATCGGGTTCACAGCCGGATAACGTTTGCGGTCGGCACGCTCCTGCTCCAAAGCGTAGAAACAGCGGGCAACCTTCTTCGTATTTTCTGTTACCGGTTCTTTCAGGTTACCACCGGCCGGTGATACCGTACCGATAAAGGTTACCGAACCTGTCTTTCCATTGTTCAATTCAACGAAACCTGCACGGGCGTAGAAGTTTGCCACGATAGCAGACAAGTCCATCGGGAACGCATCCGGTCCGGGAAGTTCTTCCAAACGGTTGGACATCTCACGCAACGCCTGTGCCCAACGGGAAGTGGAGTCGGCCATCAGCAACACTTTCAATCCCATGCTACGATAATATTCAGCCAATGTCATGGCGGTATATACAGATGCTTCACGGGCAGCCACAGGCATGTTTGAAGTATTGGCGATAATGATGGTACGTTCCATCAGCTTACGTCCTGTATGCGGGTCGATCAATTCGGGGAACTCGGTGAAGATTTCCACAACCTCATTCGCACGTTCACCGCAGGCAGCGATAATAACGATATCGGCTTCGGCCTGTTTGGAGATAGCGTGCTGAAGCACGGTCTTACCCGTACCGAACGGACCGGGGATAAATCCCGTACCGCCTTCTACGATCGGGTTTACCGTATCGATGGTACGAACACCTGTTTCCAACAGTTTGTATGGACGCGGTTTTTCTTTGTAACAAGTGATGGCTCTCTTTACCGGCCAACGCTGTATCATATTCACATCGATATCCTTACCATCTTCGTCAGTCAGAACGGCAATCGTCTGATTAATGGTATATTGTCCGGCTTCCACCAGGCTCTTTACAGTATAAGTTCCTTTAAACGTGAAAGGCACCATGATCTTGTGCGGCTGGAAGTTTTCGTCCACTTCGCCCAACCAGTCACCTGCGGTCACCTGATCACCCACTTTCGCCAGCGGTTTGAAGTCCCACAGTTTATCGTTATCCAGTGCAAATGTATATTCACCACGTTTCAGGAACACGCCGTCCATTTTATCCAGGTCATTCTGCAAACCGTCGTAGTTGCGCGACAGCATACCCGGACCCAATGTTACTTCAAGCATGTGCCCTTCAAACTCGGCTTCGTCACCTACACGCATCCCACGTGTACTTTCAAATACCTGAACAAAGGCATCCTTCCCTATTACTTTAATAACCTCCGCCATCAGCTTCACGCCTCCTACGGAAATGTAACAGATTTCATTTTGAGAAACCGGCCCATCCACCTCTACGGTCACCAGGTTGGATACGATTCCTTTTACAATTCCTTTCGTAGCCATAATTATTTATTATTGTTTCTTTTAAATTCTTCCAACGCATTCTCACTACCATGCTTCATTGCTCCTACTATTTCACGGAAGGTCTTCTCGCCCGTCACCTTATCCAAGGTAACCCAGCGTTCGATCATTTCCAGCTTCAGCAAGTAGGCGAACACACTTTCTATGTCGAAAGTCTTGAAGAACGTATTATCGTCCAGCCATTTCCATTTCAGCAAATCCACTTTCTTTTCGCGGGCCATCAGGTCCGGTTCTTCGGCAATGCGTTGCAGGTCGGGCAGATAGTCCACCGTATCTCCCAGTCCGAAGTCACGGGCATTGGAAGTACGGATAGCTTCGGCTACCTCGTTGTGTCCCACTATATAGTCTGCTTTATCAAATCCATACTTACGGCAAGTAATAGCGGTCAGCATGTTATTGATATTGAGGTTCAGTTCAAACCAGTTACGGATAAAACCGTTGCTACACTTCATTGCATAGTCGTAATAAAGGGCTGCCAGGCGGTCTTCCCAGGAGATCGTCTGTTTTTCCTCTTTTTTCAGGCTATCCAGATACAGTTTGAAGAACTCGATGAAATAAGGAGGGATCCGTTTGTTCTTCGGCGGCTTTTCACCATCCTTCAAAGCATCAAACAGACTTTTGTACTCGTCGTATGTAATACTTCCCTTCTCATCCGGGTCAAAGTCCGGATATTTAGAGAAAGCCAGCAGGTTCTTATTATCGAATTTGAGGAAAAACAAGTCTACCAGCTTCTTATCACAAGACGTAAGAATACCGTCCAGTTCCTTTCTGAATTCAGAAACAGAATAGGTCAGTTTGCTATCATCCAATGATATATTAGGGAGTCCGGCTATCAGACAGTAGTATTTACTCATATCAGAACAACATTTCTACCAGCCCGGGACGCAGGAATTCTTTGAAGAATGCAACAAATTCGTCTTCCCCAAAGCTTACTTTATAGGAACCGTCGGCAGGAACAATCGTAAAGCCGGCATTCTTTCCGCTTACTTTCTCGATCTTTACACCGCCGTCCAGCAAAGATTTGGCATTAGCCTCGAAATACTTGGTCAATGCGTCCGCATCGGCAGTCTGGATCGTGATCGCTTCTTTCTTAGCCCATTCTTTAGCCATTTCCAGAATAACTTTCTGCATGAAAGCGGTATCAGAAACGATCGCTTTTACATTCGAGGAAGTAATCTTTCCGGTTATAAGGTTCACAACTTCGCTCTTCAGCGCTTCTACGGCCTGGGTAGCGAACAGCTTCAATTCGGCTTCTGTATTTTTCTTCAGCTCGGCAGCCTGTTTTTGTGCCGCTGCAACAATACGTTTTGCTTCTGCTTCCGCTTCGCTGACAATCGCTTGTTTCTGAGCATTTGCATCGGCAATGATCCGTCCGGCTTCTTCGTTCCCCTTCTCTACTCCTTCTTTGTAGATCTTGTCGGTCAGTTCCTGAATCTTTGTATCCATTTTAAATATATTTATTAAGTTGTATTTCTCTCAGATATTAAACGCCCACAAAGTTATTATTTTTCGTGAATAAATGCTGAAATAAATGCAAAATCAATCTAAAAAATGAAACACTATAAATTAATTTCTAATTTTGTTGGTCTAAAAATCGCATTATATGTTCTCAATTAGAAAAGCTACTACAGACGACTGTCTGCTAATCAGAAACTTGGCATCCCAAATATGGGAGCCGACTTATGGTTCTATCCTCTCCCGTGAGCAACTCGACTATATGTTTGAGATGATGTATGCCCCGGAAAGTATTCTTAACCAGATGAATGAACTTCATCACGAGTTCTTTATCATTTACAAGGACGGAGAACCTTCCGGATACCTGTCTATCGAAACAGTTGAGAAAGACTTGTATGAGTTCCAAAAAATCTATTCGCTTCCTTCTTTACATGGTTCTGGCATCGGACGTTTTATCATCGAACAGGGAGTTGCTTACCTGAAGACGATCCATCCGGGACCGTTTACCGTCGAACTGAATGTGAACCGCGAGAATCCGGCTGTCGGTTTCTATAAACATATGGGATTCCATGAACATGCGACACGCGATTTTCATATTGGGAACGGTTATTATATGAATGATTATATTATGCGGATGGAAGTGGCAAACTAAAGAAAAACTTACTTAGTAAGTAAACTTTATTTCCTTTAACTCCATTACGGCTTCCAAACCTTTCCGGCAAGCCAATATAGTATGAACAATCGAAAAAATAACTTCCTGAAAAAAAGCATAGGACTTTACAAATGTTAAGACAGGACCTTTAACTTTAAAATAAGGGACTTTTAAAATCAAAAGTCCTATCTTTTTTCAAGAAGAATAATTGTGTGTTAAATTCAAAATAGTTATCTTTGGAATATGCTAAATTATAATTAGTTACAAACCATATTTACATTACAATTTAATACTTGAATTCCATGAAACACTTCATCACGATCGCATGCCTTTTGATTTGTATAACAACTAACGGCATTTTTGCACAAACAAATGTAAACAGGCTGGACAGTATCCTTCCTGTCAGAGGATTGGCAATAGCAGCCCCGTCTGTGCAGAAAATGGATGTTTTCCTGAAGTTTATCGAAGAAGAACTTGCTCCCGGACATTTCAACCTGCTCATTCTCCGGGTTGACTGGAATTATGCTTACGAGTCTCATCCGGAACTGCGTGATCCCAATCCGCTTACCCTTCAGGATGTAAAACGAATCGTTGCCACCTGCCGGAAACATAACATACGGATAGCACCGCAGATAAACCTGCTCGGTCATCAGTCATGGGCAGAAACAACTTATGCCCTGCTCCGCGAATATCCGGAATTTGATGAAACACCGCATGTAGATACGAAAAACTATACCGGATGGCCTAACCCGGACGGTTTATATTGCAAAAGTTACTGCCCTCTTCACCCCGATGTGCATAAAGTTGTATTCGCTTTGGTCGACGAACTGACGGACGCATTTGAAACCGATCTGTTTCATGCCGGCATGGATGAAGTTTTCTATATCGGAGATGATAAATGTCCTCGTTGCAGCGGACGCGATAAAGCAGAATTATATGCCGGAGAGGTAACCAAAATACAAAATCACTTAGCTCAACAGGGAAAACGGTTAATGATATGGGGCGATCGCCTGATAGATGGCAAAACAACCGGCATCGGTGCCTGGGAAGCTAGTATGAACAATACGTATCGTGCCATCGACCTTATCCCGAAAGAAGTTTTCATTTGCGACTGGCATTACGAACGTCCGGAACAAACGGCTGTCTATTTTGCCATGAAAGGATTTGACGTCGCCACTTGTCCCTGGCGAAAACCGGAAGTTGCCCTCAAACAATTGGATGATATGAAACGTTTCCGCCAGCAATCCGGTTCTCAAATGAGCAACCGTTTCCAGGGTATTATTGAGACAGTATGGTCAGGTGCCGACGGTTTTCTGGAAAACTATTACAAACCGGAAAGTGAGCATCAGGAGGTATCGGATGTGGTCACTATCAAAAAACTGATCAAGGCATATAAGGAACTAGGGCAATAAATAAAAAATAATAGCATAAACAACTCTATATACTATCCCTTACAGTATCTGGTATTACCAAAGTTTTAGGATATTCATTCCAATAAAATACCAATATCAAAAAGTTTTAGGATTCGTTATCCTAAAACTTTTAAAACATCATAGGTTTTAGGATGATAAATCCGATAATTTTTTACCTTTGCAAATACGAACAGTAAAAAAGCAAAAGATATGAAAATCATCAAACGTAGTTCTTACTTGAATAAACTCATAACCTTTAAGGACAAACAACTGATAAAAGTAGTAACCGGCATACGACGATGCGGAAAATCTACTTTGATGGAAATTTACCGAAACTGGCTTTATGAGCAAGGCGTAACAAAAGAACAGATCATAACTATAAACTTTGAAGATTATGACTATTATGATTTGCGAAATCCTCATGCCCTCCACACTTATGTAAAAGAACGATTGACCACAGGGCATATGACCTATCTGTTTTTTGATGAAATACAACATGTAGAAAATTTCCCGGATGTCGTAAACAGTTTTTATATAAAACCCGATGTGGATATATATATTACAGGTTCTAACGCCTATATGCTTTCAAGCGAAATTGCAACGCTATTATCCGGCAGATATGTGGAAATCCCTATGCTTCCTCTTTCTTTCAAAGAATATGTCGAAGGCAGAGAAGACAGATCCGAACTGCCCAGAAAATATACGGATTATATCTCCTCCAGCAGCTTTCCTTACGCCCTCGATTTAGATAATAGCACAGAAATAACAGATTACCTTACCGGGGTTTACAATACGATCATCGTGAAAGATATTATTGCAAGAAAAAAAATACCTGATATAATGATGCTGGAGAGTGTCGTACGATTTACTGCTGACAATATCGGTAATATTCTTTCTACAAAGCGAATAGCGGACATCATGACTGCCGATGGTAGAAAGATTGATCAGAAAACTGTAGAACGCTATATATCAGCACTCTGCGAAACATTTGTAATATATCAGGCTAAGCGCTACAACATTCGTGGCAGACAGTTTCTGAAAACTCTTGAAAAATATTATTTCGTGGATATGGGATTGAGACGAATGTTATTAGGTTCACGCTCGTTTGACGTCGGACGCATTCTGGAAAATGTTATTTATCTGGAACTTCTACACAGGCAAAAAAAAGTGTATATCGGTAAAATGGACAATCTGGAAGTGGATTTTGTCGTTATGGATGAACAAGGAATAACTTATTACCAAGTTGCAGCAACCGTGAGAGATGAAAATACACTAAAACGTGAACTTGCTCCCTTACAGCAAATCAATGACCAATATCCGAAATATATCCTTACTTTAGACGAAGATCCGGATGCAGATTACAACGGAATAAAAAGGATAAATGCCTTACAATGGCTTATAGACTAAAAACAACTCCGTGCACTATGTCCTTTACAATGCACGGAATTGTTTTATCTTATAACAGATCCGAAGCCAACTCAGACAACTGGCTACGTTCACCCTTGATCAGGTTGATATGGGCAAACAACTCCTGCCCTTTCATCTTGTCGACCATATAGGCCAAACCATTACTTTGGGCATCCAGATACGGCGAGTCGATCTGCTGGATATCACCTGTAAATACCATCTTTGTTCCTTCTCCGGCACGGGTGATGATCGTCTTGATCTCATGCGGAGTCAGATTCTGGGCTTCATCAATGATACAGAAAGTTTCCGATAAACTACGTCCGCGAATAAAGGCCAATGCCTCGATGACCAACTGATTATTCTTTTGTAAATCATCTATTTTACGGACATCCTGGCTTCCGGGAGCGAACTGGTTCTTTATCACATTCAGATTATCGAACAGAGGCTGCATATAAGGAGCTACTTTCTGTTTTTCGTCTCCCGGCAGGAATCCGATATCCTTATTTGCCAACGCCACAATCGGACGTGCCAGCAGGATTTGCTTATAAAGTCCGGCTTGTTTAAGTGCGGCAGCCAGTGCCAGCAAGGTCTTACCTGTCCCGGCTTTACCCGTCAGTCCAACCAGTTTCACGTCCGGATCATTCAAAATTTCAAAAGCAAAACTTTGTTCCGCATTACGGGGTTGAATGCCATAATTAGAACTCTTTTCCACCTTCTTTATCTTTCCCGTAAACGGATTATAACGAGCTAAAACAGAAGCCCGTATACTCTTCAATATAAAGCATTCGTTCGGTTCGAGTTTAGATTTGAATTCGAACAAATCCGCATCCAGTCCGTCAGGGGTTGAATAGATCTTATCGATCAGATCAGGATCTATATTTTCGTAGGTATCCTGAGCACGTTCAAAGATATCGACATTGATTACCTTATCTGTGATGTAGTCTTCCACTTGAATACCCAATGCACGGGCTTTCATACGCAGGTTGACATCCTTCGTAACCAGGATAGTCTGCATCTTAGGCGTCTTTTCTGCAACGGAAAGCGTGCAAGATAAGATACGGTGGTCAGGCGTCCTGTCCGGGAAAGACAAAGCTATCTTTTCCTGGTATTTGTCACCTGTTACGACATGTAATGTTCCCAACCCCGGTCCCAACGAGGCACCTTTCAAAAAGAGATCGTTACTGGTCATCAGATCCAGCTCGCGCACAAATTCACGGGCATTATAATTAATCTGGTCGCTCCCCTTTTTAAATTTATCCAACTCTTCCAACACGACGATAGGAAGATAGATATCATTCTCCTGAAAATTTTCGATACACTTGTAGTCATGCAAGATAACGTTGGTATCCAATACAAAATTCTTCTTTGCTCCCATGATCTTTCGATTTAAAGATTATCGCTTCTAAGTTAAAAACATTTTTGGAACTTGTTTGGTTTAAAACGGAAAATAAATGCGCCGGACCAATTTATTCTAGTTTTGTGCGAATTTCATAATCGGTTAAAAATCAGGAGTTAAACAAAATGCCTGAAGGCCGTCACGTCTTACACACTCATATTCAACACCTTACACCACATCCTGCCTGAAGGCTGTCAATTCCCTACATTATATATAAGAATAAATAAAAAGGATTTTATTTTTTTACAACCTTCCGGCTCTGAAAAAACAATTGTATTCAAACACAAAAACAATTGTATTTGCATTCAAAAACAGTTGTATTTGTAACTGAAAACAATTGTTTTTTTGAATAAAAGAAAAAAGTTCCCGTATGTGCCCGTTGAGTCCCGTTGGGAGCCATTGAGTTCTTTTATAAAATAAGCTTGCCTATCTTTGTATCGTATTCATTGATAACGAAAAGTTCATAAGATACCGGGATAATTAATCTCGTTATGTATCTTTGTACCAAATATCTAATTTTTTTAATAACAAAAAAACCTAAGATTGTATGATTTTTAATACTAAAAAACTCAAAATTACGTCATTACTGCTATTAGTGGCGACGCTTTCTTTCGGACAGAGCAATACTTCGGCTTTATTGCCTCTGCCTAATCGAATCGAACAGATGACAGGTAAAAAGAATTTCGTCCTTACTCCCCGGACAACCGTTAAAACCAATCTGCCCAAACAAGCATTTTGTTTATTTGAACTACAGCGTATTCTGGGCGAACGAACCGGACAGGTTGCCGATATCGGTGCTCCTTCCACATCCGGTAATTCCGTTATCGAGATAGGGATCGACCCTTCAATAAAAGGGAATGAACACTACACGCTGGATATTTCAGAAAAGAAACTATCGATCAAAGGAAGCAGCCATGCCGCCCTCTTCTACGGACTGAAAACACTGGATCAGATATTGCTGGGAGATGTATGCAACACTGCGAACAATCAAATCGCTCCTATCCGTATCGACGACGAACCCCGCTATGGTTACCGGGCATTGATGCTTGACCCTGCCCGCCATTTTCTTCCTGTAGAAGATGTAAAATTCTATATCAATCAGATGGCAAAATACAAATACAATGTTTTGCAGTTACATCTGACTGACGATCAGGGATGGCGTGTTGAAATCAAAAAACACCCCAGACTAACAGAGATCGGGGCATTCCGCAATCCGAAAACCGGCTCCAACGGGCCCGACAACGGTTTCTATACACAGGAACAGCTGAAAGACCTTATCAAATATGCTGCCGACAGAAACGTAGAAATCATTCCCGAACTGGATATCCCCGGTCACACGGTGGCAGTTTTGGCTACTTATCCGGAACTGGGATGTACACACACCGATACGATTCAGAAAATAATGGGGCAAACAGTCGACCTGATGCTTTGTGCCAATAATGACAAAGTATATACCGTTTATGACGATATAATCAAAGAAATAGCCGATATATTCCCTTCCTCCAAAATCCATTTAGGAGGAGACGAAGCTGTTATCGAAAAGAACTGGACCAAATGCACTCACTGTCAGGATTTAATGAAACAACTGGGTTACACCAAAGAATCGCAGTTAATGAATTATTTCTTCGATAAAATACTGGCCTCTGTCCGCAAATACGGAAAAGAACCGATGTTATGGTGCGAGCTGGATAATGTCCGTATGCCGGCCAATGAATACCTGTTCGATTATCCCAAAGACGCCACACTGATCACCTGGCGTGCCGGATTAACTCCCAAATGTATCGAACTAACTGCAAAACATGGTAATCCGTTAATCATGGCTCCGGGTGAATATACTTATCTGGACTATCCGCAACTAAAAGGCGACCTTCCAGAGTTTAAGAACTGGGGAATGCCTGTCACCACGCTGGAAACCTGTTACCGCTTCGACCCCGGATACGGACTTCCTGCCGCACAACAGGCGCATATTTTAGGCATCACCGGCACATTATGGGGAGAAGCGATGCAGGATATTAACCGTGTGACTTATATGACCTATCCACGCGGCCTTGCTTTGGCCGAAGCCGGATGGACACAGATGGAACACCGGAGCTGGGATTCCTTTAAGGAACGAATGTATCCGAATCTGATGAATTTGATGAAACATGGCGTATTTGTCAGGGTTCCGTTCGAGATCGTTCCGAGATAAAACAAAAAGCGTAGGCTGGTTATTGATTTTGGCCTACGCTTTTTATTTTTTTAATCTGTATTTCCTTAAATATCATTTTCCACCTCTTTATAAATCACTTCCAGAACAGTTTGGCCGACAGCTTTCAAGGTCGTCTGGTCTATGTTATCCAGATTATCATCATGTGTATGCCAGTAAGTACCAAAGCGGTGTGAACTTTCCGGGTCATAGTTTATAATATCGATACAGGGTATATTTCGTCCTCTGATGACAAAGGTATGGTCGTCAAGCACACCGCCTCCCGGTTCATTAAAGAAGAACTTGCCATAGCCGAGATTGCGCGCTGCCTCCCAAACCTTCTCCACAGTCTGAGAAGCATATTCCATGGAAGTTGCTTCCTTGAAAAAGGTAGCATTACGACTCCCCACCATATCAAGTAATATCCCATAATCTGCCCGATAATTAGTCACATGGGGATTGGCAGACCAATACTGTGAACCAAGACACCAACTCTCTTCCGGACTGTTTTCAGTTATAAAACGGGGAGTACCATAATCTTCTGCATCGAAAAATATAACATCGATACCGATATTCGGATTCTGACCGCCTAACTGACGACATATTTCCAGCAGGACACCTACTCCACTGGCCCCATCATCCGCACCGTCAATGGGAACACGCCATTTGTCAGGATTCGGGTCATGGTCGGCATAGGGACGCGTATCCCAATGCGCAAAAAGCAGAATCCGCCGGGGATTATCCGGATTATATGACCCGATAATATTACGGGCATTCAAACGGTCACCGTTATAAGCAGTAAGCATTGCTTCCTGTACCTGCACCGCTGCCCCAAAACGTTTCAGACCTGCAATCAGATAATCACTGCAATGACGATGTGCCTCCGTATTCGGTACACGTGGTCCGAAAGCAATTTGTTCGACAATATAGGAATAAGCACTATCTGCATTGAAATCGGGAACAGAGACCACCAATCCGGACTTTTCATCTCCCTCTGAAACATTTCCAGTATTCTTATTTTTACATGAGAACCCACCGATAATAATGAGCAGAAAGAGAGAGGCCGCTAAGCTGTTTATTCGCATAATTTTAAAGGATTAAGCTTGTTTGTCCACAAAGCTATAAATTATTTTCCAAACCGGGAAGTATCCACCTTATCATGCTCTTTACTCTTATACCCCCCGAATTTCCAGATGAAGGAAACAGTCAGGCAACGAGTATCGTCAATCTTAGTCAGGCGGCTGTATTGGTTTGCCTGATTAATTTCGATTTTATTAGGAAGATTGCTCCGGAAGATATTGTCACATTTCAGAAGAACCGTTGCCTTGTCATTGGCAAACTGCCATTTCAAACCGGCTGAAACATTATAGACAGAACCCAAATCGTAGATTCCCTGCACGGCTCCGGTGATATAATAACCGTTCAAATCCAGTTTCAGATTCGGACGTGATTTTGATAAAGTAAATGTATTATTCAGGAAGAACTGCCCCAGGTATTTACTATTATCAAAAGAAATATCATTAAAATGATCCAGCTTCTGTCGCATCCGGATGCCCTGTGCCGTAAACTGGCTGTTCATGAATTCACCGATGCGGAACGGGATAACAGCTCCTACTCCTGCAACCAGGTTATAATCCATATTCTCGTAACGGAACACATTCTTCAGTTCCGTTGAACTCTGATAAGGTAACTGGGCAAAATAATCCGGTTCATACTGAGCAAAAACCATGAAAGTATATTTTTGTTTCAGGATATAAAGCAACTGTCCCTGATAGGAACGGTAAGGCTTCAAAGCCGGATTACCCATTACTACGGAATAAGAGTTTATGGGTGTAGCCTGCGGTGTAATCTCCCAATAAGACGGATATGTTTTATTGCTGTTCACGTTCAGCTGCAAAATATGCTGCGGTGTAAACAGATAACTCAACGAGGCATTCGGGAAGAAGGTCCAATCATTCCAAAGTGTCGATTTCTTGCCGTTGGAAGTATAGTCCGATTTAAAATATTCTCCTTTCAAAGAAGCTGTTGCCGAGAAATGTTCTCCGAAATTTTTGGATACTTCGGCAAAAACATTGGCTGTATATTCTTTCTGCAAATTGTTCTCCAGTAAATCCGGGTCCGGTTCGTAACCATCCCCTTTATTATACAGATAATCGATATAGGTCTTTGAGGAAGTGTAACCACCGTGGACACCGTAATTCAGTGTCCATCCGGTGGCAAAAGTGTGTGTATGGTTGGCAAATAACGCCCATTGTGAAATATCCTGTTTGGAATTGTTCTGCATATCAGTCAGTGTTTCCTCTCCACGATTTTCCAGGAAATTCTGGAAAGAAGGCGAATGGTAGTTGGTAAAATCCATTCCGGCTGTAACACCGCTATGACCGTCATACTGCAAGCGGATATTGTGCAGAGTAATCTTATCTTCTCCGGTAGTCCGACTGAAACGCTCTTCTTCCGAAACAGATTTTTCGGGTGTAGAAAAGGAGGTATTGGCTGTCCGGTTTTTTTTCACCCTATTGCCTCCTAAGGAATAGGCTGCCGACAACTTATCTTCATTTTTGAATTTATAGTCCAGCCCCAATCGGATATCTCCGCTGTTTATATAACCGTTTCCTCGTCCGAATTGATGGATTTCCGTCACTCCTGTTTCCAGGGTATGCCTTGCCATAATATCTTCCCCCTCGAAATAACGTCCTTTATTACCATTCACCAGAAAGTCTACGGTCAGGTCAGGAGTCGAATACAACAAATTGGCATGTGCCTTGCCCGAAGCATAATGCTTTTGGAGATAATCGACGCCTACTTCTCCCTGTAAGGCTGTGCTGTCAGTTGTCCCCTTGTCCAGAATCACATTGATTACCGCGCCTCTGATATTATATTTAGCGGGAGCGTTGTACATCACTTCTACATTTTTCACCCGTGAAGAAGGGATACTTTTCAGCATGGTTATCAACTGGTCTACCGACATAGTTGTCAACTGCCCGTTCAGAATGATTTGCGGGGAACCGGCTCCCAATAACTGTATCTCATCCGAGCCGCCGATAATACCCGGCAATTGTTTTACAACTTCAAAGGCATTACTGACCGATTTATCTTTCATCAATTGGGGAACATCATATTTCAAAGCCCCGTTCTCTACTTTCACCTGCGGACGCTCCGCCTTAACAACCACGCCATCCAGCTCATAGTTTTTAGAAGTCAGCCGGACAGTTCCGACATCTTCCCCGGATATCTCCAACTGGAATGGTTCATATAATAGATGTTGGAATAAAAGCCGGCATGTCTGTTCCGCCACATGGTCCAGATTAAAACTACCCAGACTGTCCGTTACCACCGCATCCACATAAACCGAATCCAATGTCTGGAGAACAACGGCTACGCCGTCAACCGGATTATTCTCCATATCCGTCACTCTCCCATGGATCAAACCATTCTGAGCCATCATCATCCCGTTACCACCAATCAGGATAAGTATCACATAGTAAAATATTCTTTTCATATCCGTTTGCTTTATCAGTTCCTATACTGCAAAGAAAAGAGGTTATGTCAAGAAACTATGTTATCGTTGGCTTATGAAGTGTTATTTAGTCTTATCGCCCGCTATCCTAACAAAGAAGAATTAGATAATAACACAGGTAACAGACTAATCTATAATTATTAAGGTATTCCCTGTTTTCTTTTAAAAGAAGGCTATTTATGGTAACCTTTAGTACAATCTATTGGTTAACTTTGTACCTGAATAATAAGATATTTATGAAAATCAATGCTGAAACAAAATATTGCCAAACATGTGGAATACCTTTAGATATAGATTATACAAATCTTGAGGCAAACCAAAATGTGGAATATTGCGACTATTGTTTGCATAACGGGGTTAAACTCTATGATTTCTCAATGGATTATCTCATTTATCTTTGGGGGCTGTTCCCCGAAGAATATTATAAAGAGACAGGAGTTAATCTCACGTCGGAAGAGTTGAGAGCGGAAATGTCAAAACGACTTCCGAATATCAAGAGATGGAAACAAAAAATCAATACGGCTCATGTGCAATATGATTTGATTATAAGAGTTCAGGAGTATATCAACCGCCATTTGTTTGACGACCTTGATTCCGACAAACTATCGCATGTTGCAGGTATCTCCAAATATTATTTTCGCAGACTTTTCAAGGCTGTTTGTGGCGAAAATATTGGAATGTACATTCAACGACTGAGATTAGAGTACATTGCATTTAAGCTAATAACAACTGACGTAAGTGTCCCGAAGCTTCTCGATCAAATCAATTATCAGAACAAGCACACATTTTCGAGGGCATTCAAGAGTTATTTTAATTGTTCCATTCCAGAATTTCGTAAAAAGCATTCAAACGTCAATCCCGAGAGGAAGAATCCGATACGAATTGAACCAAGTATTGAAAAAATATCTGGTATTCGAATCGCATACTTGAAATTGGAAAGAACAAATAATGTCATCCATAGTTTCTCTGTTTTGTGGAAGCAGTTGCTACAATTTTCCGAAAAATATGAATTATCTTCAAAAGGATGTAAATATGTGAGTTTGACTCTCGATTATCCGTATATCACGCCGGAAGAACAAAACCGTTTTATGATTGGGGTAACATTACCGCAATCATTTGAAGTGCCGAAAGGCTTTGGCGTTTATGAAATTCATACGGGCGAATATGCAATCTTTCGTTTCAAAGGGTTTTACCATGAATTAAATAAGGTGTACCGCCATATTTACCTTGACTGGTTGCCGACAAGCGATTATACCCTGCGGGAACAATTCACCTTTGAGACTTACATCAACACTCCCGAAAAAACTCCGGCTTCGGAGCTTATAACAGATATTTATATCCCTATTACAAAAAAAGAGACATGCAATACTTAAACCAAGAGATAGAAAACGAATTAAAAAATCAAGGAGCAGAACTGATACGCTTTGTCAATATATCGCATTTAGACGAAAAGCAAAACAGACAACTCCCGACCGCCATTGTTTTTGCGCTCCCGCTAACCGCAGAATATGTTAAAACGGTATTTAATATTCCCGACTACGTACAAGCACGGATAGCGGATAATTACAATTTCGACGATGATGAATATTCGCAAACCGAACATAAAGCCGGAGAAATAGCAGACGAATTGGCCAGGTTCATCACCGGGAAGGGCTATAAAGCCGTTTCGCAATCCGATACGGGATTATTAGCCGACGGCGTATTCGATTATGAAACAAAAGAATCAGTATTGCCCCATAAAACCGTTGCACTACTTGGCGGATTAGGATGGATTGGGAAAAACAATCTGCTAATTACTCCTGAATATGGCGCAGCACAATGTCTCGGTACCGTTTTAACTGATGCTCCACTGGAAACAGAATTGCATGAACCTTTATCTCCCAAATGCGGTAATTGCATTACCTGCGTCAATATCTGCGAGAGAAAAGTCCTTAAAGGTAAAGTTTGGAGTAGATCTGTTTCAAGAGATGAAATCGTTAACATACATGGATGTAGTACCTGTTTGAAATGCCTTGTGCATTGTCCCAGAACACAAACATATATAAAGAGGAATATTTAAACCCTGTCCTCTCCTACAACACAATTCTCACCGATTGTAACCTCCGAAAGTTGCTCCTTATTTCAATCTCTTACCATCCGAAAAGGCATTACCGACCTTTTTACCCACTTCCAGGTAATCGTTATTGAACGGATCGAATATAATAGGAGACACTTTGGATACATCTACTTTTCCGTTTTCGTCGAGAACACGTTCATCCACGCTTACATTTATTATTTCACCTCGCAAAATACAGGTTTCAGGATTATAATCTTTCAATTTACATTCCAACACTACGGATAATTCGTCAATCAACGGTGCATCCACAAACTCCGAACGAGTCGCATGGAAACCTGCACGAGCAAATTTATCCGATACTTTATTACCGGAAACAATACCCACGTAATCACAGGCAACCACCTGTCCGGCCTCTGCCATACTCACGGTAAAAGCCTTACGCTTCAGGATATTTGCAGTCGTTTTATGTCCCTCACTGATACAAATACTAATTTCATGTATTTCGCTGATACCACCCCAAGCGGCATTCATAGCATTGGGAGTTCCATTTTCATCATAAGCAGCGATAATAAACACCGGCTGCGGATAAGTAAAGGGCTTTGCCCCAAAATTCTTTCTCATGATAATTTATTTTTTAGTCCATTTCTTAATATCTTCCTTCGTCGCACCGTTCAGAAGTCGGCCCTTCTGCCACTTCATATCAGGATAGGTTTCCTGTAGCTCTTTTTCTGCATTAGAAATACTGCTGCTCCCCGATGTTGCAAACGGAATAATCATTTTACCTGCAAAATCACCGCTTTCAATAAAAGTATTGATGATTCTCGGAGCTGAATTCCACCAAATAGGGAAACCTATATAAATGATATCGTAATCTGCAAGATTCTCCGGTTTAGATTTTAACGCAGGACGTGATTTAGCATTTGACATCTCCACACTGCTACGTGAAGACTTGTCATGCCAATCCAAATCAGCAGTGACGTATTCTTTTTCAGGTTGTATTTCGTAGAGCGTTCCACCTGTAACTTCTACAATCAACTTTGCTGCTTTCTCCGTTGTTCCTGTTGCCGAAAAATAAGCAACCAATGTCTTATCACTTTGCGTCTGTGCATTTATGGGGATACATAACATCATGATCACTACCATAATCATACCTATAACTTTCATTATTGTCATATGTAATTCTTATTTTTATTGTTATGACACAAAATTACAGAATAGTATCCAATATAAAAGTATATAAATCACTGATTATCTAACCCAAATTACTGATCGTAAACCGCCAGCATATACGATTGTATTATTATTTATTTTTCAATAGCTCCTCACCCTCCGCAAAACTCCACCACCGTCATCTTCCCAGCCAACACCAGCACCTCTTCATAGGCAATCTCCCCTTTGCCGATATGCCCGGCCAGCGTACTGATCTTTCCGCAAATCTGAAAACAAATCAGAACAGACATTGCGATATGATTTATAGAGGTTTGCGCAGTCCGTTCAACAACTTCGGTCAAATGCAGCATCCGAATAAACAAAACAGGAAAACGAAGCGGACAACGCAGACAGGCCATTACCGTTCTTTGTTGTATAAAGTCAACATAGGACTGACGATCATGGACGATAACTTCTTCGATGAACTTCTGATGTTTTTTAGGTAAAGTTGACCATACAGTAAATGCAATTTTGTAAATCTTTTCACGTAAATGGTTACGGCCTTCTTTTGACATTTCGTCAAGGCTACGGTTAAAATCCTTCGCTTCCGGCACTTTTCCGTTGGGGAATAAGGCCTCTAATTTGTTTTGTTTCTTCATGATATATCTAATAGGCGTTAATAAATAATTGAGGGAAATCAAAAAAACAGAAGCAAGTGGAGACACATAATAGCTAAAAACATCTGTGTCTCCACCTGCTCTCTATTTGGATGGGTTTAAATCTCTAAGCAAAAACTTCCCGGGTTTAAACTTGACACTCGTACGTGCCGGTATTGCACAAGAGATACCGGTATGGGGATTACGGCCGATACGCTCTTTTTGCGACCACGGAGTAAAAGTACCGAAACCCTGAAGCATAACAGGACTATCCTGTTTCATTGCTTCTGTTAACACTACCTGAAAGGCTTTCATAAATTGACGTGATTGCTGTTGCGAAATATTCATCTCCACAGCTAGTTTACTGATAAAATCTGCTTTGTTCATAATCTGTTGTATTTATTTTGTAAAGGCATAAAAAAGCCCTCAATATCTTTTCGATCAAGATATTGAGGGTTTGAAGAAAAAAGTCTTACAAGGTATGTTACAGTTTTTCGATTTCTTCGGAAGTCAAACCGGTTATTTGTACAATCTGCTGAATGTCCCACCCCTGTTTTTTCATATTGGCGGCAATTTCCGCACGGCCTTCCATGCGGCCTTCAGCACGTCCTTCCAGCTTTGCCCCTTCCAGTGCATCGTTTTGGATCATGATGTCGCTCAGGTGTTCATCGTAAGCACGGCGTTCCTCGTCGCTCATGTTGTAGTAGAGTAACTTTTCGCGAGCTTCGCTCAGGCCGGGAGCTGTTGTATCCGCACGGATCGTGCCGTCTTTCAGATATTCGATCCACTCTTCTAGCGGGGTAACGGCTACCTGGTTGAACTCGTTTACACGAATCAGGTAGTATTCCGGAAATATCTCTGCCGGGAGCTTATGAACCAGGGCGTCTTTCTCCTTGACACTCACTTCCAGACGATCGCCCGTATGTACACCCGTGAAGATATTCTGACCGTGGTACAGGTAATCGCTACCCTTTCCGATATCGAAGTAAAGGATACTTACGGAGTAAATCTTTTTCACTTCGTAGTAGCTGCTACCCAAAGATATATGCTCCGTGATAGCCTTCGCTACACCGTAGAGGATACGCTCGAGGAATGTAAGTTCGCGCGTGTTCTGTACTTCCACGATGATGATCTCACCCTTGCTGTTTTTAGCCTTGATGTCTACACGGTTGAATTTATCGTCGATAGCCAGCTGGTTGCTTTCGCTCTCCAGCAATTCGATGATCTCCACCTTTTCGTCCAGCAACACAGACAAAAAACCTTCCAGCACGCCGAAATTGGCTTTCTGACGCAACAGGCGCTTGATCGCCCAGTCGAAACGGATATAATTATCTTTCATAAGGCTATACGATTAGTTTATTTACAATGTATATGCAAATGTAATCAATCCCGGGCAATTTCGCCGGACTGTAGCCTTACTATTTTTTCTTCAAACCCTCAATATGTCAAAGATCGCTTTTAAACTCTATATCTGACACGGTTCTCTCACCGCTGCCTTTTCGTTCTTCTGTTCAATACCTCCACCGTTGTGGAGAAGCGCCGGAGCGCGGTTGGGTAAATATGCCTGAACACTCTTTACCGATGAACCAATTTCTACGCTCCCTGTTATAGGGGTATTCTAATGCCCTCCAAACTTCGCAATATAGACCATCATCTTTTGTTAAGTTAACTGCGTACACTCAAATAGATCAGTCTTTATTCCGGACACACCGAACAGGGTAGATGACGTGATCGAATCCTGGAGATTCGGAATTGCCAAGAATGTTATAGACAAAATGAGCATTACTATATCGATTGTCAACCGTACTACTCCTGTAGTACCCGCCCACGAACGCAGTAAAATCACTCATGGACTGCAACGTATTCTTATTATTACTCATGATGATCAATTCATCTTTAGTAGGTAAACGCCAACCAGTCTTACCTTCTTTTGTTGATTTACTACAATTAGTACTAGCAGTACCGAAATTACTGCTATCTTCATCAGTCAAACAAACCTGAAGATTTCCAATATAAGCTCCTGTATCTTTTCCCGTTTGCGTTGCGGTTATCGTGATCGTACGCTCCTGATTAGCATCCAACGATACAATAAATGTTCCCATACGTTCACTACCGGCATTATCTGAAGCTGAAAACTCCAATGTAACATCACCACTACCACTAGTTGGGCTTACGGTGATATCATTATCGGTTTCAGGAGTTATAGTCCACGCCAAACCGCTAGTTGCCTTTACCGAGCCGGTAGTTGTCCCGCCGGTTGTAGCTATTTTCTCCTCGCCACCAGTAGCACTAAAAGTAGAACCGGCTTGTTCGACTGTTATGCTTTTCGAGATATTACCTGCTTTGACCTCAATATTGCCGTTACGGGCGGATTCATTCGGATTAATTAATACACTATATGTAATCGTTTGATCGGAACCGGTCGTATTATTTGTTCCGTCGGTTGTCCCCAACAAGGTCAGCCAATCCATCTCTTCGGAAACAGACCAGGACAAACCCTTAGTTGCCTTGAAAATAAAGGTATTATCCAATGAAGCTATTGCAGGAATAGTTTTATCTTCATCGACTGACAAGGCAGACTCTTTCTGAATAACCGTGATTTCTCCGTTCGGCCCTTTGGATTCATCTCCCACACGGACTATTATTGCACCCGTACGTTCCTCGGAATTGGGATTGACAGGAACATTAAAAACAACATTTTGAGGATTTGTCGTTGTTGTACCCGTCGTTTGACCGGTCAAAGTAAGCCAGCCGTTCGGTTCCGTCACGGCTGTTTTCCACGGCAAATCGGAAGTCGCGGTAAAAAATGAAGAGGCGTCGTTTGCTCCCTCCGCACTTATCTCTACCGGCTGGGTGGGGCAAGTGATCGTGGATTCCGCCTGTGACACAGAGATTGTCTTTTTCAGACCGGCATCCTTACCGATTTCACCTCCTTCTACCGTTATGCTACCCGTTCGTGCTGATGCATACGGGTTACTGGAAGCCGCTTTGACTTTTAGGATTTGTTCCCCTCCTGTGGCTTCATCACCGCTGGTGGCCAGATCGCCTGACGCCCAACTCAGCCAACCGTCGGATAAAAGAGCACGCCAGTTTAGTCCCTTTGTGAGGGTAAATGTTGATTGACCTTCCGAACCGGAAGCGGCTTCTAACGAAATGGCGCTGCCTACATTCATGGTCGATCCATTCTGTACGATTTCAATATTTTGTTCCTCGCCCGTTACGTTCATCTGAAAAGAAAATGAGCGCTGCTGCGCGGTCGGATTAGCCGTTTCTGCCTTGAAAACAATCTTTGCGGGGCCCTGGTGAATTATATTAGCTCCATATCCTACCGGGATGTTGTCGTTAAGCAATGCCGAAAGCCAATTCGGTAACTTGATTGTCCACTCATCTCCCGGGCGGGCAGTGACCTGCAACCCGGTCGTGCCACCTTTACCCGCAGGCATCGGTTGCAAGCCGTCGAGATCGATCGGCGGGATTGTCCCCACCGTGATGCGTTGGTCGGTGACGTCTATTCCCTTCAACGTCACACTCATCGTATAATAATGGTTGCGTTTGATATTGTAATCATTCATATCGGTACTGCCCGGGAAGAAACGGAAGGTGACGTTTTCGTAAGTGACACCGCCCTGTACAGCCGTTCCCGTCAGTTCTATGCAAGTGGCATTGCTCACTCCCCGGCCTGTTTTCTCCTTTTCAGACGTGGCGGCGTTTTCACCGGTTACCACACCTGCCCGGTTTTCCGGTAGATACCAGTGCATCGTCGCTCCGTCGGCACTGGATTCGCCGGTATATTCTCCATACGTTACATCGGTTAATTGAGTTGTCGTTTCTTCCATACGTATTTTATCCGGCACCGATTTCAGCTTTACAGAGGAAGGTTTGAAACTGAAACCATCTCCACCGATCAAATAGCTAAACGATATCTTTGCCACCGTCCGGGTCATATCGACACCGATACTCTCCACACCGTTATCCCGGATCACACCCGACCACATTCCCGTCATGCCACACAAACGATTCTCAGGTAATCCATCTGTGGTCGAGGCATACGTAAATATATGCTCTTTTAATGCCGTTTCCGTAGCGATCTCACCCAAATCGTCGCAATTGGCAACAAACCAGACATGGTGCGTGGCTTCTCCGCTCTCTTTCAGCCTCAGGTTCACCGTCGTTCCGGTCACAGGCGAAATGTATTGGCTAAATACCCGGTTGCCTGATGCATCATACTGCCCGACCCATAGTTGGGAGATCAGGCTCTCATCCCCCTCTGTCAAGGCGACTGCCGATCTGGTTGCGACCGAATCCGTCATGCCGGGCGCAACCGAGTCGATTTCGAACGTTCCTTCCGGAGTAAAAGTGATGCTGCGTGTTTGCAGGGGGCGGTTAGCCAGCACGTTCAGGTTAAAAACGGCTTCCACCTCTTTCGCCGGATGGGGCGGCAAATCCTTTTCCTCCACCTCCGTCCGCGTACAACTCACCGCCAACAACAGCAACCACACAAACAACACGGTTTTACTGATTCGTTCCATTGTATTTCGTTTTTAATTGTTTCAATTATTCTCCTCCTCCGACATCTGAGTCGCTCCACTCTATTTTTGTCCACCGGGCTACTGTGATGGTTGTTCCGATCCCCTCCTGGATATCCGGGTCGGGATAAGAACCGCCGGGAGGAGCACCTACCTCGCCGTCGGAAAAGGAAATGGCATTCCAGGCTATTATTTTCAGATTCAGACAGCTTTCGTCATTCTTTACTTCCAGGGTGAAGACGTACCGCTTGCCTGCGTCGAAAGTGATCGATTGGTCTATGGTCGCTTTCAGGGTAGCCGTTTCGTGATTCCTTTGTACATCGATTTCCACTCCGAAAGGACGGTCGTTTTTGGGTAGGACGATACCCGTCGTTTTATTCAGGCCCATACCATCCGGATCGGAACCCGCTTCCACCGCGACAAACTCCCCGCTTTCAAAAACCACGATCGCCTCCGCTTTATTCTCTCCGCCCGTCGGAAGGATTCCCGTATCCTCCCCCGCTATCAGAGTCGCACCGGATACGGAGATATGACTCAGTTCCAGCCTGGTTCCATATAGCTCATCGAATGGAAGCGCATTCTCCGGTGAAGGGGCGACATTGAACACCAACAGGGCGCATTGCCTGCGGAAAGTTTCCAGCGTGACCACACGCGAGGAACGCGAAACGGTCACCCCACGGGCAAAAGAGGTAATCACATCCTCCTTATGCGGGATTGCCGTCACCACATACCTCCCTTGCGCATCTTTTTCCAGCCGACGCGCCGGTGAAACGGCATAGAAATCGTAAACGCCTCCCCTGACGACCAGTTCGCCGGCAGTGCCGGGAAGCTGCGCCCCTGTATCATCCGCCAGGCAAGGCGACAAAGAACCGTCCTTTTCCACCACATAGGTCGCTTCAAACGATGGTTGCGCAGTAGAGAAAGGAACCTCGGCTGTTGCCGTCCCCTCCTCACCGCGCAGGTATCCGCAGATGCGCACCGTAGCCCCTTCGGGCAGCGGGGTTGCAGATGCCGCAGGAACGACAGCCTCCTCCCCCGCACGGCTCAGAAGGACCGGGGTTCCCAGGTCCGGTTTACTGAAATGAAGTTCCACCGGGCGACTCTCTTCCGGTACGACATCTTCCACAGTCCCTACCGTGCATCCGGCCAGCAAACCACCGACCAGCAGAACAATCAGATATAACTGTATTCGATCCCGTTTCATTTCGATTTCCTTTGTGTTCTAATTCTTTGTTTCAATAAGTGACAAGACTCACTCCATCGGTACGTCATACGCCCCGCCGTCGTTCCAGGCCGCCACTTTCACTTCCGCCAGCTCTATGCCCTGCGGCTGCATGCGGAGGTTGTAGGTATAGTTGTATCCCTTTTTCCAGTCGGCTGTAAAGCTGCCGGGGCCTTCACCCATTCCGGACGGTTTCATCGTAAAGGTACGCCCGTCGTCGAAGGTCAGTTCCAATGTCACATTCACGCCACTGACCGGTTACCATCTGAAAAGTAGAATTTCTGTTTATCCAACACCTTTATTCCACTCATCAAAGGAACTTTCGGAGTACCCGTGAGTGAAACACTCTTTTCGGCAGGCACATAGCCGTATACCGTTCCTTTTTCGGTGTACAACAGAAGCGGTTCCTCCCCTTGCGCAGGCTCCCAGGAAGGAGGGGTACTGGCAGCACTATACACGAACTGCTGGCTTTTGATGCTGGTGTTGTACAAACTTACCACACCGCCGCTCTCTTTCGTGACACATACACCCACCTGCGTCAACGGATTCGGGTTTCTATCCGTTTCTCCCGGGCCGCCCGTCACGACACTTCTCGACTCGACCTCCATCCACATGCCCAGGTTCTTCACTCGAAAAGGAACACCCTCTTCCGCTTCGCCACCACCAGGCACCGGCGAAACGATATCCGCCTCTGTGCAGGCAGCACACAGGAACAAAAACACTGCCACTAAACGCGATAAGAACTGTTTCATGGGATTTGTTTTTTTAGTGATGTATTACAACGGGATATCGTCCGGTTCGTCTTCCTCCCACTCTGTCACCGTTACATCCATTACTGTCAACTTGTTACGGCCGGCTGAGAAGGTATAGATGCAATTGGTTCCTGCCGGCCACTGATAAGCAGGCAGGGTAACGGTATAGTCTACCGGTGTATTTCCACCTTCCTGAAGAGTGATGACCACATCTATTTCGTTTTCTCCGAAACTGGTGACCGGATACACGATTGCACTGACTTTTTTGGATACCAACTGTCCGTTGACGGTCGATTTATTCTCGATAAAAGCCTTATCGCTTTGTGCTCCGTCTTTGATTTGTTTCATCAGGATGTAGTTTGTGATATTTCGGGTCAGGGTACCGGTTGTCGTGTTATCGCTTATTGTACCGTCTGACAGCGACATCTTGCCATCTCCGCTCTTGATGTAATTATTGGAACTCCCATCATGATTCTTTATCACGAACTTTGTAAATTTCACATCATTACTACTCAGATTTCCGCCGTCGTACACGCGGAAGGATACCATCGCCATCGCATGCTTCATATTCAGGTTGATCAGATAACCGGGATTGTCGGCATCGGTATTTTTCGGACCTTGCTCCGGATCAAAAGGTGTCTGATTTTTGGCACGACCGTTGTTCACATAACGGCCGCCTCCTTCAGCCGCAAAATACAGGTAATCTTTTTCGTCCGTATCAGACAGGTTTATCGCCTTGTTTGTGTTGTTCGGTGCCCATGTGGTGTTATTCCAATACTTATTCGCATTATTTGTCGCAGCATCTATATCGCCGCTAGCCAATACGCTTACCGGGATTTTAAGACTGCCTTCACCCGAAATATTTGACAGGCTACTCAGTGCATTTTCATCATACGGATAATAAGCATACACCTTTCCGACCGTTTCTGTCAGATAGTAAGGTTTTTCGTTTTTGGGGTCATAGCTACTACCTTTGCTTTCGATGGAAATCCAGTTCTCCCCTTTGGTATCCCCTATATACCATACATGATGGCCTGTATAACCCGAACTCGATACATCGGGAGTGTACCAGTCGGTTGCATCCGAACTGGTTACCACGACACCCAGGCCGGGAGCCGTATCATAATCGGTATAGGTAATCGTACTGCCGCTCACCACCGATTTCGTTGTCGATTTCAGTCCGGCATCCACCTTCAGGTTCGGGTTGATACCCAATGCCACCTGGCCGTTGCCGCCATCCGGCTCCGGATCAATTCCTGTTTCTATTTCCGTACAGCTTACCGCTGTCACAAGGGCTATCAGCATGGCCCACTTTGTCGTGATCGTTTTCATTTTCATTCGTTTTAAAAGTTTTATTTCCTGTTATTCATTCATATTTTATCATATAGGCATCTCACCCTGTTCATCCTCCGTCCACGCCTCCACACTGACATATGTGGTTTGTATGTTGGCAGCTCTGGTAAAAAAGAGCGAAACGATATGGCTTTTGCCGATTTCAAAACCGCCCTCTATACG